>Ga0272441_10000058_pt1 | contig 239343 bp, 215 predicted proteins | sample SSMProp6N_FD_193582 | JGI IMG/M metagenome (GOLD analysis project Ga0272441, IMG submission 193582) | Marine sediment archaeal communities from Little Sippewissett salt marsh, Falmouth, MA, United States - SSM-Prop-6N | ecosystem: Environmental > Aquatic > Marine > Wetlands > Sediment ...
TTCGTTCAGTAGAATGTTTTCTTCGGCGTTAACATCATGAAAACTTTATATATTTTTCTAGATAGAAAAGCAATTACTATCTTTACCAAGTCAAATTAAAAATACCAACAAAAAATTTTCATATGCTTACTATTAGAAATTTTAAGTGTAATTCATTTGCATATTTAATTGCCAGAGTAATAATTCATTATTTTAACTTGCGCCATTTTAACCAAAAAAAACATATTAGTCCCGACTTTTTAATTTTTTTTGCGTTTTCCTCACAGACTTCTTTTCTAGATTTCCATACATCTCTACCAGCCTTTTAGCATCATTTCGCCATGAATACTTACCAAGTGCAGCTCGTTGACCATTTTGCCCCATTATTTTGAGTTTTTCAGGATTTTTGTACATGTATATAATTTTTTCCCCAAGATCCACGCTATCTTCAGCCTTAAATATGCAACCAGCATTACAATCACCAATAATTCTTTTCAATGGTTTACAATTGCTTACAAGAACAGGCCGTGAACAAATCATTGCTTGAAATAATTTATGTGGGACAGTTGTTTGAGTATGTTCAAAATTTTTATGAGGTATAAGGCACACTTTACTTGCAAGCATAAACGAATTCACCTTATCAAAAGTTTGCCATTCAATTATTTCAACATAATTTTCAATTCCAATGCGATTAATCATATTCTGAAGGTGTTCCCGATCTATATCTCTCGCTCCAACTATTACAAGTTTTACATTTGGTATATATGAAATTACCGAAGGCATAGCGTTGATAACTGTGTCTACTCCTCTGTGGGGTCCAATTCCGCCTATGTAGCTGATCATCCATGATTTTCCGTATCTCTTCATTACTTTTTGATCAGCATTTTCTAAACGAAATTTGAAGGTTGTTTCGTCCTCAGTATTAGAGACGATTACAATTTTATTTTTTTCTAATCCATAATGTTTCAGTCTCTCAGCAGCCTCTGGTACAACCACAATGACTTTTTCACATTTTTTTAATTTTTTGGATTCTTGCCAGCGCCATAAATTATAATTATTTACGATACTATGTCTAATTTTTTTTAACGCAGGAAAATTTGATCGACGAGCTACAAATACTGCGGGCATATTCTCGTGAAGATCAGCTACCACAGGAATTTTTCTTCGCTTGGCGACGCTTACAACTGTCGGAACCATTTTAAAGTCATGCACATGCATTATATCCAATTGATTATTCATTATGAAATTATCTAGATGAGAAATCCATCCTTTTTCGATAAGAAGAAAAGCCTTTTTAAATCTATTTATAAAATTTATATCCTCAATTACTGCCCGCTGAACGTAGACTTGACCTGGGATTAATTCCTCCTCCAATGCAGAATCTGAAGGAACTCTTCTGGTAATAATCGTTATGCGATGCCCGGCCTTGGCCAGTGCCATCATTTCCTTCTCAACGCGTATATCTGGAGGGAATCTTTTATTTATATCTAATACCATTCCAATATGCATAATAACTCACACAAACATCCTGTTATTATATTCCATTAATCAGCTCAGAATATTGATAGGATAAGTTTTTATAATGATATTGTTCAACTGTATCTCTCCTGATTTTGCACCCAAAATCTGATATTTTTTTTATACCCTCCTTAATATCTGCGAACACCGGGCGAACAGAAACCCCCCAATTATTATTCTCAATAAGATCCTCAATTTCACCGCCTCCATTGATACTTAAAGTCGGTATCCCTGCCGCAGCATTCTCAAATATTTTTGTCGATAATGCATAAGGAAATTTTTCCGACCCAAAATGCAAGGCAATTCGGGATCGCTTAAGTTCACGAATTACCTTCTCTTGACTAGCAATGCCTAAAATATTAATAATCTTCTTATCGATTAACTGCGGATATTCATTAATAATGAACTCGGGCGTTTTTCCATATAATTTCACAATACACTTTTTGAGTAACTCTGCATCTTCCTGAACAACGTCAAGAAAGCACTTTGCCATTACTTCTCTACCATAAGCCAAATTTCCTGCGTAAATCCACTGTTCCCTTTTATCTATCTCATCTTCAAAAAAATCAATATCATGTCCATTGGTTATAACGGAATAGGGGCACTCAATTAGCTTTATCATCAACTCTACCAAACCATTAGTCACAAATACACAATGGTCGGCATGCTCAAGGGAAAATTGTACCCAACCCTCTATTTTTTGGATATTTTTACTTGATAAAAACTTCTTATATGGGTGTATCCAAGGGTCCCTAAAATCCTGTATAATTTTGACATTTTTTGTTTTTTGTTTTATCTCAGAAGCCCATCGCATAGATTGAAAAGGGTGCCCAGTAGCAATTATGACTTCTGTATTTGTCTGTTTTATGAGCTTCTTACAAAATGGAATAACAAAAATGTTCCAGTGTTGTGCATAGTCATCATAATAAAAATTTTTATCAAAAAAATTAAATGATTTTTTTTTAATTTTATTAAAAAATAAATTTTTAAATTTTAAAAATTTCAAATTATGTAAATAGCCGGAAGCTATCCGGTAAATGTTGATATTTGGGTGACTTACGTCATCGATCAATGTATTTTCACTCGTTTTTTCCCAGTTTACAGTAATAACATGTATTTTGTGTCCCAATTTCGCAAGATATTTACAAAGCTTGGCCCACCTAAACCCTCCTACACCGGAATAAGGGGGGTATTTGAATGCAATCAATATGAATGATCTCATAAATAATGCCTAGTCTTTTCACCAATCACGTTTTTCTTTAATGCCATAACCCCTAACCAAAACACGTCAAATACCAATATTTAAAACAAAATATCCTCCACCATAAAAATGCAGATTGGTTTTTTTCATAATCGAGGTATCCACTGTAATTTTTTTCTATTTGTTTTTGTTTCAAAATACCGCTTCGCTCATCAGTTTGTATAATGTCTCTCATCCAATCCTTTAAAATCGTTTTATGCCATATTTCCTGGGGACTAATAAAACCCATTTTGTCTTTTCTGTTTAATACAGAAGGAACAACATCATTAACAACAGAATTTCTTAAAATCGCCTTGCTTACTCCGCGATTTATTTTGAAACATGATCCAAGCCTAAAAACAAATTCTACAATACGGTAATCGAGGAATGGTAACCTGGATTCGAGTGAAAAATTCATCGAATTTCTATCTTCATATCGCAAATATTCCGGAAGTGAAGCTATAGTCAAATTGTGAAACAGCTTTTCATTCAAACTTCGAAATTTTCTTAAACCATTCTTTGGAATATAAGCAAGTATATCTTCATGTTTTCCATTATTATCCCTGATAGCATCATTAATACTAAAGCGTGTCTTTATCCGCGAGATTAATCTCAAAATGATAGACGATAAATACTTCCTTAATTCAGTATTGCGATATTTATTTAAGTAATATAATTCCTTGAGGAATATAGAAATCCTATTATGAGTTATTAGTTCATCCAAATACATTGGAAAATGAGCGCTATACCCTGCGAATATTTCATCTGCACCCTGCCCATTTAAAAGAACTATTACATCGCTATTGTTTTTAATATATCGATAAAGGCAATATTGTGAATAAACCGATAAGCTCCTAAATGGAGTTTCAATAACTTGGAGAAGTGATTCAAAATCATTCCTCAAATCCGAAGGAGACGGATATACAAAATGAGGCTTTATTTGGGGATAAATATGTATCGTATCATTTATATATGAATACTCTGAAAATTCCTTTTCTCTAAAGATTGCCGAAAATGACTCGATTTGATCATTTGGCAGTTCGAAATATTTACAAAGTTTTGAAATAATCGAGTTTGAATCGAGACCACCACTTAGCAAGGCTCCTACAGGAACATCACTTCTCATTCGCAGATCAAGCGAGGAATGGAAAATTTCACAAAGCCTCTCAGAAGCTTCATCCAGAGATATTTCATTAATTTCTTCAATTGGAATATTCCAATATTTTTCTTTTTTTAATAATTTACCATCAGAAGAAAAGACAGCATAATGAGCGGGAGGGAATGATTGAATTTCATCATAAAAGGTTTCCTCATTATAATCTATCAGACATTTATTTATATAGTTAGACGCAGCATTGGGATTCAACGTCAGCCGTAGTTTAAGAGCTTTAAAGAACTTCAGTTCAGAAGCAAAAAAAATGCCATTATCGTCCGTGTAGACATATAATGGCTTTATACCGAATCTATCTCTTGAAAGGAAAACCTCCCTGGACAAAGTATCCAAAATTGCCAACGCCCACATGCCGTTGAATTTGCAAAAACATTCCTCTTTCCAGTGCTGAAAAGCAGTGATAATAACTTCTGTATCACTATTAGAGAGAAAACGATATCCATATGATTTAAGTTGTTTTCTTAACTCAATGTAATTATAGATCTCACCATTATATATGATTACATATCTACCTTCATGAGACCATAGTGGCTGATTCCCAGCATCTGTAAGGTCTATTACCTTTAATCTATTATGCCCTAGACAGATCCTAGATCCTCCATATTCTCTCAAATTTCTATGATCCTTATGAATATCGACTGTCCTTAATGACCCATTCCCTCCATAATTTGCACTGGTCGAAAAAACAAATCCTTGCGCATCCGGACCTCTGTGAAGCATTACGTTGTGTGCCTCGTAGTATCTTCCAAGATCGAATTCCGTTCTTAAAAAATATCCAGATATGCCGCACATAAAATTTTAATCAAAACTCCCAATGCTAGAATTTTTAATTTTTTCAAAAACGAATGCCATTGTATAACAATAAGTTCCAAAAATTTTGAATAAAAAATTGCTTCGAATATATTTTGGGAAAAATTTTGAGGAAGGCATAGGGATACCCTCCATAGGCTCAAATCTATTCAAAATAAATCCCATAGTGCTTACTAAATTGACGAAATGTCTCGGGTCCCATGCGTGAATGTGGTCCCTAGATTTTATGTATGACATATTGATTCTCTTACTTATTGTGATCAAGGCTTTCTCTACATTTTCTTTCTTCCCCTTTATTGCAACAAAATACCTAGGATTCATAATATTAGGGAGGCTTATCACAAGCAGCCCTCCATTTATTAGCAACCGATTACATTGATCAAGGTAGTTTCCTGGGTTATGAACATGTTCTATGACTTGGGTCGATACAACACATTCATATGACTCATTTTCCATTTCACGTATATCTTTACTTTCAAACCTGAGTGATTCAGTATCTCCCCATACAGTTTTGCAAATCTCAATTTCGTTTTCTGAATTATCGATACCAAGCACGGAATTCCCTTTTTCTTCCATCATTTTGGCAAATATTCCCCAACCACATCCCACATCAATTATTTTTGTTCTAGTATCAATAAGTTTAATTAATTGGCAGTATCTGCTGTTGGCATTTTGTTCAACATTTCTTTTGTATTGTTTTACAAAATTTTTCACTTCCTCTGTTGTTAATTTTTTGCCATGTATAATCATAAATCTAACCTAATATTTCATTTTGATAAAACTAACATTTCCCTAACTGGTCGAATTATTGTCTGCAAAAACCTTCTAAACTCCTTGTTTTTAAGACTTCCCGCAAAAAATATCATAACAAGGACGATTTTTAACAGAAATTTCGTCATAAATGAAATATTGTCAATATGCTCAACCATTAAGTACAACGAGAAAATCGCGCCCAGAGCTAAGGTAACATAAATCACATCACTTTTTTTTATCGGTATGGCGTCAAGCTTTTGGGCCCACCATATAATCCAAATTGTATACACACAAACGCTGAAACAAGTAGACCAGGCAGCGGCAAGCTGTCCATAATATGGTATAAAGGCAAAATTCATTACTGCGTTAATACCTGCCTGTATAAATGAAGCTGCAGTAAACAACCAAGTTTTTGTATGGAAAGATATTATTATAGCGAATGGTCGATAAACACCGCCAATCAGGAATGGGAATGCCAAAATGCCCACAAGCTTATAAGCAGAATGAAACCGTTCATTTGCAACGAAATAAAGAAGTTCCTTTGAGAAGAAAGTTAATATGATATACGCAAGTGTCATTCCCCACACAAAAACCATCAAAAATTCTGCAATCTGCTTTTTTCCTGCCTCTCGATTTTCAGTTAGTGCAGACATTCCAATTGGGCTCTGAACTTGGGTGATGGCATCATTTGCAAAATACAGAGTCCGTGCGATATTTGCGGAAATTGAATAAAGACCCACCTCTTTAATCCTTCCATAATAAGCAAGGATTAAACGGTCTGAGAGCCCCGTAATCCAGCTACTAGCGAGAATTGGAACAAAAGGTATTGAGTATTTCAATGATCGCTTGAGAACATCCCAATCAAAGCGAAAACCAAGCAGAGAATAATTTATTGACAAATAAATATAACAGCTGAAACTTAGAACAACTCCAATAAAATTTCCACATAAAGGGGCTTTTATTCCAAATTTTAGAAGCACTAACAAACTGACTGACATAGTCGTTGACAAAAAGAATTGAACAAATTTTATTAATGTAAAGGTCTTAGTTTGCAGATTTGAACGCAAATATGCCGACCCTAACGCTGTGAGTTGAGTTAAAAGCATTGGCAATATTATCAAGGGCAAATATGGCCAAAATGTAATATTACCGAAAGATCTAAACAAGAAAGGGGAAAGAATAAGAGCAATTACCGTTACCAAGACTCCCCACATCACAACAAACCAAAATAGTGTACTATACAAAAGCTTAACTTTTTCAAATGAAATCTTTTTCTCAAGAAAATAAAACCTTAAGAAGCTGGTATCGAGAGCCAATGAAATAAAAAGGGGCAAAGCAGCCCCAAATGCCGTCAACGTATTTAATATCCCATAATCATTAGGTGAAAGATATTTAGTATAGATCGGCATTAAAATAAACGCCGACAATTTAGTTAATATCGTGGAGACAAGATACCATGGACTATATTTCAATATCTTTTTAAATTGGTTACCTTGATGAATTTCCTTAAAATTATTTCTATTATTTGAAGTCATAAATCTATTCTTGTGTAACTCCCAAAAATCAAGTACAAATAGATCTTATCATTAAATATTTACAGGTGCGGAATGATACAGGTGGGGTTCAGAGGGATAAAGATATTTTGTCTATTTTATGTACGTTGCAAAGGTTTTGCGATTTTTAATATCATAAATTTATTCCGCGCTAATGTAAAATGAATTGCTGTTTTGTATCGTAATGTTCCTGCACTTTTTAACTTATATTTATAATCTCTCTTTTGTCATCTATTGTAAGCGGATTAGTTTCAAAAAATCTTTCCCAGAAAGGCTGATATTCTTTTGTTAATTTTTTGAGCTGATTGCTTTTGAACATTCTTCGGTTATATTTATATTTCTTAAATCTCGGCAAATTTCGAATACCTGGAATTATTGCGCCAATATACAGTATATGGTTAACATACGAATCAAATTTTTCCTTTAGTGAATATCTATTCAGTTTGTTTGTATCAGCTTCTTTTAGAATTTTCTCAATAAAGTAGGCTGCCCGCATATGGTTTTTTCCATCATCCCATTGGATTACGTCAGAAATGATCTTCTTTCTTAAATCTTTCCTCGCCTTAAACTCCGGAATACTCCCCCTTTCATAATATGCATTCAAAGCATTTTGAGCTTCCTTATAAGTTTCAAATACCGGATGACCGAGATAGATTCTACGCCTCTGAAAATCAGGTCCGGAGGGATTAACATAAAAGGTTTCCTTGCCTAACAGCCAGGCTTCCAGGCAGGTAGTCGACTCATATGCTATCCATATATCACATGGAGAAATACAATTTGAGATTTTCTCTTCGCTCTTAATATAAACCACATTGTCATATTGATCCAAGCCATGCAGTTCAGATTTGTGTTTGTTTATTACCCCAGGGTGCTCCTTTAAAAGAAACAATACGCTCCTATTGTTCTTAATAAGTTTTTCGTAAATTTCATTCAACAGAAGTCGGTCGCTTCGAAAGGTTTGACATTGTTTTTTACCATATATGTTCTCATATGTTTCGTACAAACTAAATTTCTTGTCAAAATGATCAAAGCCCCAGCCAGCGACACCGACAATTTTTTTATAATTCTTGTTGTATCTATCCAGAAATTCATTTTTACTCATAAACCTATATATTTTATATCTGTCAAACCCGGCAGCCCCCGTGACTTTTATTTTTTTTCTATCTAAGTCAGGAAAATTTGAGAGGCAAATCTCTTTCGCTCGTTTAGTCCAATAACATGTAATATCCTCATACAGCTTTCTGTCTGTGTTTCTACCCCAAACACTTATCTCTATATCGATTTCTTCAAGGTTTCCCTCAGATGTTAATGTGACCACTGAATATCCATGCTGTTTTGCAAATTTGACAACCCGAAAGTTTATTTTCGCTCCATTCGAATTGGTTATAAACAACAATTTCGGGTCATATTTCAATAGTTCATGCCGCCAATCAAAAATACTTGCTTCACGTACTCGATACCCCTTTTTTCTTAGAGCAAAATTAACTAGAGTCGCCATTTCCCGATCACGACCTGATGACGCCCATTCTAAATTTAATATATCTACTTTCACTATCTCAATCTTCTTAAAAGCCCTTTATTTATCAGCTATTTGTAAACAATTTTTATTCCAAAAAATCTCTTTTAAATAAGTGGTTGTGATAATCTAATCCGCATACTTGTTTATCATCTCAAAAGCCTTGAGTCCCGGAATTGAATATATTGACTTTCCTTTGTTCATTACGGTTTTTTTTCGAAAAGCCACCAATTCGGACTATCAAAAACTTGAAAATCACGCTGCCAAAGAAATCCGTATTTGGCACAATAAAGTTCCGGAAACCGATCGAGGTAATATGAACCAAAGTCACGTTTATACAGTAAGCCCCTCTGACCTCGATAAGCTACCTCAACTGGATCTCGGGAAAAATATTCTATACAAAGCACATATCTTTTAGAAACCCGTATAATCTCATCAGTAATTCGCCCTAGATCGTCAGGTGCAATATGGATGAGTACACCTGCCGTAAAAACTAAATCTACTGAGGATTCTTTCAGTGGCAAATTGAAGGCATCACAGTTCCATGCCTTTTTAATCTTTACTGGATTTTCCTTAGTTAGCTTTCGGAATGCCTTTTCATTAGGCTCAATGGCATATAAATCCACGTTTTTCTTAAACAGCTCGTTTAGATAGATTAAGTTCAGACCTATGTTGCTTCCTACTTCTAGGATCGAACTGACCTCATTCTCATCTAAAATGGTGCGGAATGCTTTCGCCCCTTCCTTAACTTTCCAATCCGCGTATGCATTTCTATTCACATACTCATCCCCGAAAAGCCCTTTCCAGGCTTCAAGCTGTTTAGTAGGGAAAGAATTCATATTGTTCACCTTTTCAATCCTAGCGTTTCCTAAACATTAAGCTCACATTTTGACATAGGAGCGTTAATGCAAAGAAGTTTTATTCTAATTTTACTTTCATTCACAAAAACAACAGCAGATTTTTTTTTAATTTCTTTATGGTATTTAACATTCAAGAACGAAATACTATTACCTGTAAGTCAATCTTCATTGAAATCCTCGCCAACAACGAACTTGGCTTTCCATCTTCCAGATGAGGCATCCTTTGAAAACAACTTCTTGTTTACCCACTTATCTGCAACCGCCCAAAAATCCACCAAACCGATACCAATGTATTTACACCATGCTTCAATATAACAGTCTCCACACTTTCCATCATATAATTCTACCAGTCTAATACCCTCTTCTCTTGACGTTCGCCCTTCACGGATGTCATAGCACACTTCATCCGTTGTGGCCCCAAAGCCGAATTTATAGTATTTTAGCATTTGATTCACGATTTTCAGATCTGCGTCAATAGAAAAATAAGAATTCGTCCTTCCTGTCAAGCTCGGGTCATGCCTTGGTCTGCCCTTAATGCCACGTGATACAGAGAATTCGGTATTACCCGTGTTGGACCATTCCTTTGCATAATGACCTAAATATATTGCTCTGATATTTTTTTCTTTCAATTCATCCATATCAGGGAACTGGTAAAATAGCAGGTCTCGCAATTCAATCCCCTCTTGAATCCATTCAGCAGCATTCCCACCTGCCACAGTGGGCGCATTCTTCCAATCTAGCGCATCACCTCCGGGTTCAAGGTAATCGATAATACCAAGGGTTTCCGCCGGGTTCTCACCCTGAACAACGAGCGGGATACCGAATTTCAGGGCAATTTGGAACGTGCTAGCGTAGAGGGGGTACTCGAGGGGCTTAACGAAATTTCCATATTTAAAAAAAGCCGCTTTGCTAAGTTCACGCTCGATTTTCGGATTGGGTCTTAATGAAATCATATCAAATCCTTGCTGGACCAGATTCTCCAAGTTATGGCGACCCACTTCCGAAATATTATCCGGAGCGCAGTTAACCAGCAAAGCTTTAAGGCCAAGTCGTTCCTTAGAATAAAGCGCTTGAAAAGTGCTGTCCTTTCCTCCGCTGACACCGATAGCGCAATCAAAACCTCCCTTCGAATTCGTCTTTGCCCAATTCGCTATATCGACGAGTTCCTTTTCTCTTTGATCCCAGTTTATATTCTGATGTTCCTCACGCGCTCTACACGCTGAGCATATGCATTCATCATCAAACACGATTCCTGGTCTTGTATCGGGTTGAACACACCGCTTGCAATATTTCATTTATTGTACCTCTCTTTCTTATTGATGCATGTTTCTTAGCGACTATCAGCAAAATGTATCGCTTTTTTTTTAGCCGCCCGAAAAAATTTGGTCAAATTGTGTCGGTAAAAAATTATAGCCTAATTTGATTCCGATGACCTTTTCTCTTCGTATTCTCGCAAATAGTTTTCTTCGAAGCGTAGGCCTCCATCTATCCTCAGGAGCGCAAACCGTTACGAAACGGCGTCAGGCAGGAGCCAATGCCGATCTGGCAACCAATTTCCAGTCAATTGGGGTTCCCCTTTCAATATCACAACTGGCACAATGGCCTAAGACATCCTTAAGGAGTTTGGGTGCAAGCCCATGCCCAGGTCTGATAGACCGTACGTTTTCTTCTGTAAACATATCTCCCAATTTAATATCCTTCACAGCAAACAGCGACCGCCGAAATACTCGGTTCTTTGCCTCACGCTTGGTCATTCCATAGCACACCTTTCCCACAGCTTTCTCGGCAGTGCGAATCGCCTTCACCATGTTCTCGAACTCTCGTGGCTCCAGCGAAAACAAACTATCCGGTCCGGGGATCTCTCTAGACAAGGTTAAATGCTTCTCAACAATGCATGCTCCCAATGATACAGCTGCTACCGGAACAGCTATGCCTAATGTGTGATCAGAAAGCCCTACCGGAATGTGGAAGGCTTCCGCCAGGTGCGGAATGGTCCGCAAATTCATCTCCTCCGGTGGCGCTGGATAGGCACTAGTGCATTTGAGCAATGCAACCTGAGATGTGCCAGCCAAGTATGCCGTTTGCAAGGCTTCTTCAATCTCCCCAAGGTTTGCCATGCCTGTCGACATTATGATTGGCTTCCCTGTATTGGCCATCTTTTCAATAAGCGGCAAGTCAATATTTTCAAAAGAGGCAACCTTGTAACAAGGCACCTCAATTTTTTCCAAGAACTCTACAGCGGAATAATCGAAGGGCGAGGAGAAAAAATCGATTTCTAAATCATCAGCCAAAGATTTCAAATTGGGTTGCCAGTCCCAAGGGGTATACGCCTCAAGGTAGAGATCATAAAGAGTGCGATCGTCCCACGGTGTCCCTCCGGCAATTTTAAAGTATTTTTTATCAGAATCTATGGTGATCGTGTCAGGAGTGTAAGTCTGCAACTTCACAGCATCGGCTCCAGATCTCTTGGCTGCCCTAACCAATTCAACCGCCTGTCCGAATTCCTGATTGTGATTCCCGGACAGTTCTGCAACGATATAAGTCGGGTGTCCATTCCCGATCACTCGTTCGTTGATCCTAATATGTGTTGAATTCATCTTCTTTCCTCGAACGAAATAAGTGCCTTACCTACTAAACTGTGCACAGGTGTATCCCATCCCTTTTTGCCAAGGAGATGGTCATAAAATTTTTTATCTTTCATGCGGTGAAATGATCCGCCTTGAGGCTGTTTCCACCTTGAGGCCTTCCCTTTGGCGATTAACGGCCAGTGCTGCTGTAACAATTTCAGTATTTCCTTGTTTAACGTCTCGTAAGTAGTCGCCAAGGTTTCATTAAAGGTTTCAAATGCAATCTTCTTCTGACAAATCAGATCGCCGGTGTCTAATCCCTCATCAACATAATGGATGCTTACGCCCTTTGGGGTGGCTTCCAAAAAACTCCAAAGGTTTGGGTCAGCGCCGCGATTCCAAGGAAGAAATGATATGTGCAAATTGATTATGTTTCCGTTTAAATATTCAATGACCGACATGCCAATCAGGTGACTATACCGGTAACTAATAGCGAAATCGATAGAATGTTGACGGAGGAACCCCACATCTACAGGGTCTTCGCGCTCAACAACGTCACAACCAAACTCTTCAATAATGGAAGTGACGGGGGACGGAAATATGCCTAAAACCAAAACTTTCATTCTATCGCTCGAGAAGGTACGAGACGACTCGTTCAGCCCCTAGTCCATCTACCAATTTTTGCCCCATTCTACTGAGTCGTTGCCTGACTTCCCAACGAGAAATAATTTCGGCGAGATGCTTAGCCAGATCCTCCTCATGTAAATCTTGCAACCAGCCCAAATTAATCGCAGCCCCAGCTTCGTCAAGCCCTTGTGCAATCCTGGCTTGGTTTTGAGCTAATATGGTTGTCAAAAACGGCACTCCCATGTATGTTAATTCCCAACTGGTGCTACCCGCCGCTGAAACGGCGATGTCTGCCCAGTGCATAATTTCCGGCATGTTTTTGACGGCTCTAAAAAATTTGAACGTTTTTTTTGAATCAAAAGTTGGTGCCTGCATTGTTTTGAAGTGTGGATTGCATTCTCCAAGGACAATCCTGGCTTCAATTTCCCTAATATTCTTATGCTGAATTGCTCGCAAAATTTTTAACGTTTGGTTATCTGGATCTGCACCTCCCAAAGTGACAAGCACTTTTCTCGCCTTATTGCAAATTCTCCGTTCCAATCCTCGCCAAGCAAGAAATTCTGATCGCAGCAAAATGTGCTGTGTCCCTAATAAAAATCGTGTATTTCGTTCACATGAATAATTAAGCCTTTCGGCATTGATATTCTGGTTAAGGATTACGTCAGCGCAATAATGTTCCAAAGAAGCGGTATCGTCAATGACTAAGAGGCAATGACCGGTTTGTTTGATTCGGTACTGATATTCAAAGTCAAAATTGTATCCATCTAGGACTAACCAATCCGCAGATTTTTCTCCCAGTATCCGAGATGTGACCTCCAAATCGGAAGAATCAGGGTAAGATCGCCCAAGCCTTACAAGTTGAAGTCCTTCGTTTTCAATACGTTGGCATAATGCATCACTATCACAGGCACAAACAAATGTTACCCGTCCTCCGCGACCTTTCCACGCCTGTGCCAGTGATAGACAGCGCATCACATGACCAGTGCCAATATTCGCATTTGCATCCGCACGGACAACAAGGTTCATATGTTATCATTTTCCTCCTTGCTCGATCCAAATTTTGCTCTTTCTATCAGAAATTCAGCCCAAGCCAAATCAAAAGGGTTGTCTATATCGACTGAACGCTCTGGCCGGACAAAAAAAGGCACAACGCCAGGTCCGTAGAATTCTCTTGTCCTCAGAAACACCTTTGTCTGGGCAAAAATGATTGAGCCATCATGCCGATAGAGAGGTTCGAGCAACTGGGTTTGAACCATGTTTTCTCCACCAAAATAAGGCTCCACGAACCCGGATTTCTTGTTTACCATCACTGCTCGCTGTGGCGGATGCGCAAATGGCACCAAGCTCATGCAGATCGCAGCGTTCTCACTCTTGAAAACCTTATAGGCATCAATGAGATCTTGTGGACCCCGCAATGGGTTGGTCACAAGTAATAGGCCGAACTCGGAGTAGTGCCTTCCACGCTTGGCAAAACCCTCCAATAGATGAGCACAGACTTCCTTCAAGGGGACACGGTCTCCTGACAGCTCAGGGGGCCTCTTCAATACTGCTTCAGCCCCCCATCGTTCTGCAACGTCCAAGATTTCCTCATCTTCAGAGGAGACACAAATCAAATCAAAAACGTCACTTTTTAAAGCTGCTTCAATAGTGTAAGCTAATAGCGGTTTTCCGGCTAGCAGAGATATATTTTTGCGGGGAAATCGTTTGGACCCCCCTCGGGCTGGAATTATACAAATTGGTTTGCTAAGCATAAAAATCTCTTTTCTCTAAACGTCGCTCCATGAAAGCGCTTCATTTTCTTTTAAATCGCGTTTAGTCACACGCCCAATAAAAAAATCCATGTATTCTGGAGGAATGCCTTCTTCAGGGCGCTTTCCCTCCAGTAACTCAGCTCTCAGTTGAGTACCTGCCGGGATATCTCGGTTGGCGACGATATGCCTAAACCATCGCTTCCTCTCTTCTAGATCGCCCCGGCTCGGTTTCAAGACATACTCGCCAGATGCCGCTTGAACGTCTCGCATTTTTTTCACCCAAGCTTCAAACTCCTTGGGTTCCATTGAAATAACATGATGATGCCCCGGCATGTTGCGATTCAATGTCAGCCTCTTTTCAAGAAATACTGCGCCCAATGTAATGGCCATAATATCATTCTCAAATGCTATGGAGTTTGAAGAGTAACCCACCAAAGAATTGAAAGCCCTCCGCATATAAGGAATTGATCGCATGTTAATCTCAGCAGGATTTTTCGTATGAACACAATGGACAAGTATACTCTTGAAATTATTGTTATCCTTCATGATCTGCATGACTTTAGCTAATTCAAGTGAATTCACGGGACCGGTATCAATGATCATGGGTTTACCAATTTTAGCGATTTGGCCCCACAGCGGAATGTAATTAAAATCCCATGAACTCAGCTTATACGCTTCAAGTCCAATAGCTTCAGCAAAATCTATCCCGCCTGGAGAATTCACAGTCGAAAACAGAATGACATTTTTTTCATCGGCATAGCTTTTGAGTTCCCGCCACTCATCCAGGGTAAACCGCAGTTGACAAAGCATATCGAACATGTTCTCTGATCTTGGTCCGTGCACGGTATCGTATGAATAATCAACACTCCTGTCGCTCATGATCTCCTCTGGAAACCAAAAAATGAATTTTATTGCATCGGCCCCCGATTCTCGAACAACATCGATAAGCTCCTTGGCAATTGTCAAATCATAGTTACAGGTTACGCCGCACTCTGCAACAATGAAGACCGGATGCTGATCCCCAATTACACGGTTTCTGATCCTGATTTCGTCTTCCATGAAAATTAGCCTCCTAAATCCTGCACATTAAACTATTTCATTCCTTAACCACTTTGCTTACAGCTCGAATTACAGATTTTACATTCTCCTCACTCATGCTCGAAAAAATAGGCAAAGAAAGAATCTTTTCATAACCCTCCTCAGCTATAGGACAAGCACCTAGCCCAGTTCCAAAATGTTCTTGATAAAAAGGTTGAAGATGCACCGGAATATAATGCACATTTACGCCTATGCCCATCTCCCTTAATTTCCTGAAAACGATGCTTCTATCAAGATCTTTCCTCAATCTCACCACATAAAGGTGATATGCGTGCTTGACACCTTCCAATACATTCAGCGGCTCCACTTCATCTATTTCAGCAAAAGCCTGGTCGTATTTTCGCGCAATCTCCTGCCGCCTTTTCACCCATCGTGGCAACTTCATGAGTTGGCTCTGACCTAAGGCGCATTGGAAGTCGGTAATTCTGTAATTAAATCCCAAATCGACCATTTCATAAGCCCACGATCCTTGCTCTTCACGCTGATGGTGGTCGGTCGTGATGCCATGATTACGGAAAACCCGCATACGTCGAGCTAATTCCGAATCATCTGTGGTCACCATACCTCCCTCACCAGTGGTGATATGTTTGACAGGATGGAAGCTAAATGTATTTAGATCGGCCAAAGACCCTACCGGCTTTCCTTTGTAGCTGCCACCCAACGAGTGGCAAGCATCGGCAACCAGCGCTAAACCATATCTCTCTGCAACTCTGCGTAAGGCATCGTAGTCACAAGGCTGACCTGCATAATCCACAGAGATAATCGCTTTAGTTTGGGCTGTAATTTTCGCCTCTACCGCCAAAGGATCAATTAGAAGCGTATGAGGATCGACATCGATAAATATCGGCGTGCCCCTCTGAAAAACCACACAGTTGGCAGTAGCGGCAAAAGTCATGGCAGGCACGATGACCTCGTCTCCCGGCCCGATATCCAAAGCATACATTGCCGCATGCAAAGCTGCTGTTCCACTGCTCAGCGCCACGGCTTCTTTCACGCCCACAAACTTAGCAAAGGCCTTTTCGAATTCAACCACTCTAGGGCCGGTGGTGAGCCAGTCGGAACGCAGAACTTCCACGACAGCCTGGATATCTTCCTCATCCAGGCATTGTCTTCCATAAGGAATCATAGTGTCTCTATCAAAGCCCTCATCTCATTTATAGTTAAGCGCCAGGGATTATTGTCAGACCTGTACTCGAAATCCCCCTCAACCGGCTTGCCCCCATTCCATGAGCTGCGTCTCTCCCAAAATCTAAAAGCCGGTTGAACGACAAAGAACTTCTCAAACTCCAGGGTCATATGAGCTTCATCTTTAGGGATCATCAGCTCATGGAGTTTCTCACCCGCTCTGATCCCTACGACTTTTGTTTCGCACTCTGGAGCGATTGCCTTAGCCAAATCCATAATGCTCATACTGGGAATCTTGGGCACAAAGAGCTCTCCACCGCACATATGTTCCAAGCACCACAAAACAAAATCCACCCCTTGTTCCAATGTAATCCAGAACCGACTCATCCTCGGATCCGTAATCGTGAGAAAACCGTTTTTTCTCTGTTCCATAAAGAACGGGACTACGCTTCCCCGGCTTCCGAGCACGTTACCGTAACGAACCACGCTAAAGATTGTCTTGTCATGCCCGACATACGCATTTCCTCCTATGAATAGCTTGTCCGAGCAAAGCTTTGTCGCTCCGTATAAATTGATGGGATTAGCAGCCTTGTCTGTGCTGAGAGCGATGACTTTCTTCACTCCTTGGTCAATCGCCACATTAATGACATTCTGCGCACCAAGGATATTTGTCTTCACCGCTTCAAACGGGTTGTATTCTGCTGCGGGTACCTGCTTGATTGCTGCTGCGTGAATAACGTAGTCAACTCCGTGAAAAGCGCGATAGAGCCTCTCTTTATCCCTAACATCACCAATAAAATAACGTATGCACTCATGCTTCGAAAAGGGATAGATCTGGGCCATTTCAAACTGCTTGAGTTCGTCTCGACTGAAAATTATAAGTCGATGGGGACTATATCTCTCAAGAATTATCTTGGTCGCCCTTTTACCAAACGAGCCGGTACCTCCGGTTATTAAGACAGTTTTTCCATTCAGCATGCTTTGTCCTTCCTATAAGCGCAAACTTATGCTGATTTTCTGTTTGATTTTAGTTTAATCTGATCGCCTATAATTATATCCAGGAATCTTTCACTTGCTTTACCATTCCCGTACAAATTCAAATTGAAATCAATCCTGCAATTTGCCATTTTTCCATATGCTCCAATGATGCCTTCCTTACCGGTGCTCACCACGAGATTAGTGCCACGCTCAACCAACTCTACCCATTCCGTTTGGTCACGCAAGGTAATGCATGGTGTTTTGGCAAAATAAGCCTCTTTCTGAATTCCGCCAGAGTCAGTCAAAATCATCTTTGCGTGGGTTTCCAGCATAATCATGTCTAAATATGAAATCGGATCGAGGAAGCGAACATTTGGACCAGCAAAACGATCCCCCCCCAATTCATATAAGGCTTTCTTCGTGCGGGGGTGGAGTGGTGCAACAAAAGGGCAATTTGGGGTGGCAAGTTCATTGAAGGCCTCAAAGATGCCAGTAAGCCTCCCCCAGTTTGTCGTATTTTCTTCCCTGTGGACGGTCACAAGACAGAAACTTTTTGACTTGACTCCTAAGTCCGAAAGAATCATCGATTTTTTCTCGGCAAGTTGTTTATTGAACAGAAACGAGTCGAACATTACGTCACCCACCTTGAAAACATCTTCCCGAATTCCTTCTTTCTTGAGATTTTCTACCGCCGTCTCGGTGGGGCAGAAAAGAAAAGATGAAAGATGGTCGGTCAGAACCCGATTTATTTCCTCCGGCATCTGGCGATTGAAACTCCTCAGGCCGGCCTCCACGTGGGCGACGGGGATATGGAGTTTTGCAGCGGCCAGGGCTCCAGCCAAAGTGCTGTTTGTATCTCCGTAGACTAAAACGGCGTCCGGCCTTTCGTCGAATAAGACCTCTTCGATTCTCTCAAGGATCGCCCCTGTCATTTTGCTGTGGGTTCCTGAGCCTACACCCAAATTATAGTTGGGCTTCGGTATTTCCAATTCTTCAAAAAAAATACGGCTCATGCCGTAGTCATAATGCTGGCCGGTATGCACCAGGACCTCTGTAACCTGAGAGTCAAGGGATTCGAGATTATGTTTCTTGATCGCTCGACTGACCGAAGCAGCTTTGATGAATTGGGGCCGGGCACCTACAATCGTTAAAATTTTCATAGAATGATTACGACTTTTGCCTTAGGAGTGTCCATTACCCTTGGCCGTCAGGCTGTTTTCCACCCCGGAAAAAATATCGTCGGCCATGGTATTCAGATCGCCGATGAGAAAACCCTCGTCCGGTTTCGGCTCGATCCATTTGATTGCCGACAGCTCCTGACGGGGAAAAGACTTCAAAAGATTAACAAAGAGGTCAAGGTCATCCGAATAGCGGACAGGACTATAATGCCTGCTTATTGCGGTACCACCGGTTAGATAAAAGGGAGCGTCTATACCTTTCACGATGGAGAGGATTCCATCCTGAAAGGCATATAGGTTCTCCTTGTAATATTCTCCTTGCTCGCTCATATCTCCTTCTTTGTCCTGGAAAACGAAGTTTGGTAATTGAATTGTTTCGGGGGTCAGAAGCCGTGCGACCCTATCCTTTCCCATGAGCCCCAGTATCTCGTGCCAGGGCATTCTTTCCAAGACTCTCAGAAAAACCCTCTCCTGGTCAAAGGTACCTTCTTCGTCTCGTAATCCGAGCAAGATCTCCAGCAGTCGGTCCTCCCGGACATCATTGTCCCAAACAAGGGATTTCATAATCCTTCGCTTCTGCTCGGTGGTGATCTTGCTATCCTCTTCCATTAAGTTTACTGACCTGATCACCTGATTGTCGATATTTCTTTCCGCACACATCGCACACCGCATTCGCACATCCATCCCTTGGTTTTTGCCGGATTCCCGACCATCAACGCGTAGTCCGGCACGTCGTCGATCACCGCCGCTCCGACTCCTATGACGGTGACTCTTGGTTCTTCCATCTCTCTCAGTTCCTTGATAAAATCTCGATTCCGAGATTTTATATAACGAACTCTTTTTTAAAATTCCGCATTCAAGACCGCGAGGATCTTATCTGCAGAGCGGTTTCCCACTCCTTCGACTTCCGTGAGTTGCTCTGCGGTTGCACTCATGACCCGCGAAACCGTGCCGAAATGCTCCAAAAATCGCTTGGCAAGCAGCGGCCCTACTCCAGGGAGCCCCTGTAGAATAAATAGTTGTCTATTTTTAAGCCGCTTAGGCCGATACCCCCCTCGCAGAGGCACCACATCGGTGAAAGTTTCATCCTGCCTGCCGATCATCAGTAGAAGATCCCTCGTGTCCTCTTTTGATCTGGAATAGAGAACCGGGACACGCCAGATGGTCTGCGTGGAGACAAGGGCACCCCGAATCGCCATGGAATCAAATTCGAGATCCGTTTTAAAGGGATTGCCTTCGATAAGAAGGATAGGGTTTGTGCAGGACTTTTTAAGACCGGAAAGTTGCTTAAAGAGTCTTCCATCAACCAGGGAAACCAGAAAATCCCTGGCGGTCTTTCGCTCAACCGTTATGGAATCATTGATGATGTAATCCCCATAAGGGATCTTTCCAACTTCAAGGTTCAGTCCATCAGTTTCGAGTAGCTCGATGATGCCGGATGCTTTTTCGCGATAATCGGCCGTAATCCTCAATAAAATCTCCACTTCGTTGAGATTTTATGTAACGCGGCTTTGCCGCTCTGATTATGCCCAGTTTTAATCAATACCAGAAGAACCAAAACCCCTCCGCCACAAAGAATAGGTCAAGGATAATATGTCGGAACATCTTGTAACGCCCAAGCGGCGCAGCCGCGCTTTATAAAATCGTGAAACGATTTTATTCTTTGAAATAGTCGATCACATCCTGGATAATGGTATCTAAATCACGCTCCGGTTTAAATCCCACGAGATTCTTGATCTTCGAGATATTGGGACACCGTCTCTCCATGTCCTCGAATCCCGGTCCATAAGCCTTCTCATAGGAGAGATGTTCGATCTCGGATGGGCTTCCTGTCATCATCTTTACTTTTTCGGCCAGATCATTGATCGTGACCTCATGGTCGTTGCCTATATTGAAGATATCCCCTTCCGCCTTGGGTTCTTCCATTATTTTGGTCAGGGCATAAACCACGTCTTTGACGTGGGTAAAACTCCGCGTCTGGGTCCCATCCCCGAAAACCGTGATGGGCTTGCCCATGAGGGCACTTTGCACAAACGTGGGCAGAACCATCCCATATTGTCCCGTTTGTCTCGGACCAACAGTATTGAAGAGGCGCCCCACCACTACCGGGAGTTTTTTTTCGTCATAATAGGCCAGGGCCTGGAATTCATCCAGTGTCTTGGAACAGGCATAGGCCCACCTTCTTTTCTTGACCGTCCCCATGACCCGGTTGTCGTCTTCCGAAAGACTGTGATCCAGATGTTTGCCGTATATTTCGGATGTAGAGGCAATAAAGGTCTTCTTTTTGAATCGATTAGCCAGACGAAGGACCGCTTCCGTCCCCTTGACATTGATATCCAGAGTCTCGACGGGATGGTCCATGATGTTGCGGACCCCCACGGCCGCAGCCAGGTGATAGATATGATCCACTTTGAAGATGAGCTCATTCATGATCGATTCATTCAGAATGGTATCCACGACCAGATGAAACTTCCGGTTATTCTGAATTTTTTCCAGGTTCTTCAGATTGCCGGTCCAGAGATTGTCGATAACATATACTTCGTGCCCCAGTTCCAGAAGCCTCTCCGCAAGATGAGATCCGATAAACCCGGCCCCGCCCGTGATCAATTTTTTCATCGCGTAGCTCCATAAAATCTTGACTGCGTCAATATTTTATATAACGTCCACCTGCGGTGGACTCTGAAATAAACGTTGCCCATGTATAAAATTCTAAAAAATTCAGAATTTTATTATAGCTCCGCCCCTTCGGTTACATGGCTCCAAAGAGGTTAACTTGCTGTTATTTATAGATAAACTTAACAATAGGTTCAAAGGTTCTGCGTTCAGGGGTTTCCGGTTGACATGAAAAACAGGTTAGAAACCTCGCAGTCGAATTTCCCATGATTCATAAGGGCATGAGATCAACGCCCCATTCCTAGATGCCCAGGGTCACTCAGCACACCACCCCTCAACCCTGAACCTTTGAACCCTGAACTCTGAACCCTCAGGATGTTATACTTTCTCCAGCGCCCAGCCCTCTATCTCCACTTCGATAGATCGTTTCAGCAGTTCAACGCTAACAACGACTTTCTCGGATTGACCCTTGTGGCGGACATAATAACCGACCAGACCCTTCAGGGGTCCATCCATGATCATGACCCTGTCCCCTCGTTTCATGAAGGTCCGATTTTGGACGGTCCGATCCGTTCCGTTCAAGATCATGAGGGAAGCGATCTCTTCTTCGTTTGCCGGCACGGGCTTGCCTTCAAATCCAATCATGCGAACCACGCCGGTCGTCTTGACAATGTCCCAGTAAACTTCGGGATCCAAATCGAATTGGACAAACACGTACCCCGGCAAAAGCGGCACCAGAATCTTCTTTCGCCTGTCCTTTCTCCGGCTCATCATCTGCATCTTGGGCAGGAATGTCTCAATGGATTTGCCGGCCAGGCCATCGTAGACCTTCTGTTCAAAACGGCTTCGGGTATGAAGGGCATACCATTTCAAAATATTGGAATTCATATGGTGGCTATCCTGTCCCTGTTCACCCAGTTTTCCATCAGGTGCTTGATATCGCCATCTGTATCTTCCAGACGGGTCAAGAGGATCATATCCCAGTCCTTTTCCTCCAGCCGCTCGAAACCCGCAATCTTCCGGCCGAAAAAAACCTTTCCGGATTCCGTTTCATCTATAATTCCGACCAGTTTTATTTTTGAAAATTGCAGGTAAAGGTAGGCAAGTTCAGCGACTTCGCCAGCCCCACAAAAGAGGATAGCCCGAACGTCGTTTTCTTCCATCTCAGAGTATTTTTTAAGGAGGAGATGTTTGATATCCTTATAAAAATTTACGGAGTAACGAAGATAATCCGCGGTGAGTTTGCTCTTTCTCGCGAGACCCTCGGGCGTAAGGAAATACTTCACCCTGTTCCTCGGCATGGTCTTCACCTTAAAATAGCCCTTACTCACCAGTCTCTTGAGAAAGGTGTTAACCAACCCCAGAGAGCTATTCAAACGGCTGGACAGTTCCCTTTGGCTGTGATTGCCGTTGCGGTCGATTTCCCCCATCAACCGGAGAATATAAAGATCCTCTTTATCCATTTAGCCCCATAATCAGGACACCGCTTTTGTGCCCATGAATATCATTTCGGCTGGAAACGTTCAATTATTGAACATTTTAAACCGTTCAATAATTGAACGGCATATTTTTGTCAAGCAAAAAAATGAATTTTTATAATGTTTTTATGATATTATCCTAACCTTAGTCCTTCGATTCACGAATATTGTGACGCGTTATCAGGTTAAAAAGAGCATTTACCGCCCAGCCTGTCCCGCTTTGCGGGGCTTGTCCCGTGTGCGGGACTGCGCTCAAGACGCCAAGATCGCTAAGATGTATTTTTTATCGAATCCATTAAAAAATAATACTTCGAAATTAACAATGGAGAGAGACAAACCATGAATACGAGCCAACGTGTCCTCATTTGTCTGGGAATACTGGCAGTGGACCTTCTCATTTTTTTCTTGCCATTGACGGCCTTGTTTCTCATCTATATCATCATGGTTAATCCTCCCTGGTTCAGGGAGTTTCTAGGTCGTCTCGATAAAAACCCCAAACATCCTATTGGCACTTAGGTGTCATCCGGGGTCCTTTTTCATCGGAATGCTAAAATTCCCTTTCATAAAGGCGAAATGAATTGAAATTAAAGATTGAACCGCGAAGGCGCTAAGAACGCGATGGTATTTTCTATTGAGGTTAAGAAAAGGGGACTTCGAAAAATCCTCCCGTCTTGTTGAATCGGGGAAAGTATAACCATGCAGGACGACGACATCCATGACCTGTTCATGAGCGTGGCCCAAGGGTCTGTTGAGAATGATGAAGCCGTAAAACGGGTATTCAAGATTCTCATCAAAGCCACCCTCAGATACAGGGACGATCTGCTGGCGTCCAAGGGCATTACGGTCACGGTAGATGATGTGCGAACCGCGCTGAAATGGCTCGTGCCCGTTCTCGACACCGGCGAACTTCCCCGGACGGACCATTGGGTCAGTCTGGATCTTCTAAAAATATGGCTGAAGGAACTGAAAGGTCACGGCACACCCCTCCATTCCTGACGCCTTTCAGTATAAAAAAAAGACCCGCAGATGCACAAATCATCCGCGGGTCCGTTTGTTATTTTCGTGGTTTATAAGAGGGAATTCGTTAAGAGATTAGGCTGTTTATTGACCAACCAACGCGTTTCGATATTCTGACTTCCCAAAATGCCGTTGTTTTCCCGTGCGACTCTCAGATTTTAATTTTATCGTAAAAAACCCATAGATCAAAGAAGTTACGCCTTTTACAATGCGGTTGAGATTAAAAGCGGTAAGGCTTTTCAGAAGGGACCTGCGTCAAAGACTCCGACACCCTGAAAAAAACCCCGACAATTCCAACCCCAATTCACATCGACAGGAACTGAGCCTAAAGATGCTCTTCAGGATTGGCGCTAATCCGAGCCGCGAATTAAAATTTTGGTCCCTTCCTCGAACAGAACTTCCATTTTATTCGGTTTGATGAGCTTGCTGACAACCCCCATCCCAAAGGTACCGTGATCGATTTTGTCCCCATCGTCGAATAGGCCCGTAAGCGAATAGGTCTTTCCCGGTAAGCCGTTACACTTTTCCATGGCTGTTTGCCATGCTCTCAGGGTCTTCTCCGCCTTCTTCACGGGGGAAGCTTTTGAGGTTCTCTTCTTTGTTGGGGCTTCTTTGACGCCCTTGGAAGGATGGTAGGCATGCTCCTTCTTGCACGACCGGCAGAGGACCCTGGCTATTTTTTCACCATCGAGTGCGACAATGACATGAACGAGATTTCTTTTGCAACTTGTGCAATAGGCAATGACATCTTTGGCCACTTGATATGGCATGAATATTCTCCTTATGCTGGACTCAGGAGACACGGGATCTCCCTTCATCGCGGATGGTTCGTTAAAAAGCCCTTCTTTTTGCTGAAGATTCAGTCGGCGAGATAGCCGGCTGCCCGCCGTTTCTCCGAAGGACAACAACCCAACAAACGGTATCCGCTCAGGGTTCTCAACGGATTCAAATGATTGGCGAGACAGGCAGGGACGCGATGCCGAACCTTACGCCTCATTCAATGTGCGAAAAAAGCCCTGCTCATTGAGCAGGGCTTCTATATTGATATAAAGTGGTCGGGACGACTGGATTTGAACCAGCGGCCCCCGCGTCCCGAACGCGGTGCTCTACCAGACTGAGCCACGTCCCGATAAGTGAGGACTATACCGGATTGATTTCACACAAGCAAGTCTATTTTCTTACCGAGCAAGTCGATGAGGGTTTTCATCAGCCGCGCGGTGGCGCCCCAAATAACCTCGCCGTCATAGTGATAGGTCTGGCCCACATAGCTCCTGCCACCGTATTCGACCGTGCCTCTCTCATCGGCCCGGGGACTGCCCGGGAAAAACAGGGGCAACGGTATGAGAAGGATATGCTTGACCTCGCGTTGATTGATGACGAACTCATAGGGATAGGGGATATGCCCCACGAAGGGATGAATCACAAAATTGGATGACAGGGTCCTGGCGTCATCCATTCGGCCCAGAACGGTTATGTCTTCGGGCAGGATCCCCACCTCCTCATGGGTTTCCCGGAGGGCGGTGTCCTGAAAAGAACGGTCCTCGCGCTCCACCCCGCCTCCGGGAAAGGAGATCTGCCCTTTGTGGTCATCCACCTTATGGGTCCTCTTGGTAAACAGAACCTTATACTCGCCCTCGTCCCGCAAAAAAGGGATCAGGACAGCGGACTCCCGGTATTTTGCATTCCCATTATCAATGGCAACCGGATCTCTCTGATCCAGGGCCTTCCGGATGATCATAGGCACTTCTTTTTGTCCCACGTTCAAATTAACTCCCGTAGGTTTCCAGATACGCATCAAACCGGCCCTTCGTCTCCTCGTCGATCGGCACTTTTTGGCCGCGAGTCATGACCGGCACCTTTTCTCGGTAAAGGTGCTCCACGATTTCTCTAATCCCTGCGACGACCTGAACGGGGATGCCGGTTCGATCCACAAAATCGCCAATAGCATTGTCGCCCTTTTGGTCGAGAACGACGCGCCCCTCGCCGTCATAAACGGCCGTGGTCTGTTCCCGATCAACCGCAATGCCGATGCCTGCTATCTTTACATTGATACCGCCGGCCTCCGCCTCTTTCTCTACGGTTTCCAGCAGGTCATACTTCGTGCGCATGGACGTAGCGACGTCATCCACGACGTAGACCCGGCATCCGTCAAAAAAGGTCCGGTTGACGAGCAGGCTGCCGCCTTTGCTTGCCTCGCCGTGGACCTTGGCCTCTTTCCGATCGTAGTCAAAAAGGAGATCCCGGTCATGTTTGGAAAAGAGCGCGATGGCGGTGGCCAGGGCAATGGCGCTGCCCTTGTAGGAGGGGCCCAGGATGATGTCCGTTTCCTCTGCCATGCCGCGATCCACCATCATGTCGGCAAAAAAGGTCCCCATTTCCATGCTCAAGCGGCCCGTTCGAAACATGCCCAGATTCACGAAATAGGGGGTGGGGCGACCGTCTTTCAATTTCAGGCCCCGATCAAAGAAGAGTGCCCCGGTCTCTGCCAAAATAGTTGCCAGTCTTTTCTTGTAATTTTCCATACGTCGAATCTTATCGAAATTGTCCAGGCACATCAATAACATTCTTCCCCTCTCACGCCCGTGTCCGCCAACCCCCGTCCGGACCTAAGTCCACCGCCTAATTTGTATATCATGTCTTGATGGTGGATCAGGGTCCGGAGGCGTCACCTTGACAAATGCCGGCAAAAAGGATATAAGAGAGCGTTTTTTTGGTGTTTAATGTTCCGTAAGGAGGATATATCATGTCTGAAGAAGAAGTCGGACGAATCGTCAAGTTCTTTGCCAAACCCAGTGTTGCGGCCATCGAAATGACCGGCGGGACGATCAAACCGGGAGACACGCTCAAGTTTAAAGGGCATACCACTGATTTTACTGATGAAATTGGCAGAATCGAAATAGACAACCAGGCGGTTGAAGAAGCCAAAGCCGGTGATCTTGTGGGCATTAAAGTTACAGAAAGGGTCAGGGAGAACGATACGGTCTATAAGGTCGTGGAGTGATTCTGAAGCCCTTTGAGGGCTTCCGGTATCAATTTTCTCACGCATTCCTCCCTTTCGAAGGTATTCATACTGCAGAATTTTTCATAGGCGGGATGATCTACGCTGAGCATGGGTGTTCGGTCCTGCAGCTCAGGTGCCGACTCGTCAAAATGGAGAATCAGATCTACGAGTGCCTTTTCCTCCCCGGGATAATCCGACAACCAACCCAACCTCTTCATATACTCATAGCGCAACCGATCCAGTAAAAACAAATAACGGTCCATGACCGCCATTTTTTCTTTTGGGTTCAGCTCATTGAATTCAAAACCTGAACCCAGATTATCCAGGGTCATAATCAGATCAAAAAGATAAAAGGTGCTCTTGTCTTTCCCATGAACAAGTAAAACCAGGGTCTTGTCCGACAGACCGGCACATCGCGTGTCCGGACCGAATGCCTCCTGAAACTGGGACCGCCAGTTTCGGAAGGCCCTTCTAACGGCCATTGCCAGTTTGGCCTTTTGAAGATCAACGACCTCGGACATTTTCCTTTCCCCGCCCGGCGATCCTGTCCTTAAAAGAAAACCCACATTTCACACAGGTGTCTGCCCGGAGCTGTTTAAAACCGCATTCGGGACACATGGTAAAACTCTCAAAGGGTTCGATGCCAATGGATTTTCCGGGCCGCTTCGGTTCCTTTGATATACCGTACTCCTGGATGCTGACTTTGCCCCCGGCACCCTGGACGACCTCTGCGTATCGCCTGGCCTCTGAAAGGGTCAAGTCCCCCTTGAGTATGACGGGAGCATTTTGGATGATCCGTTCAATAATAAAAGCCGATACCCCCAGCCTGGCCATCCCGTTGTGAAAGACCTCTTGGCTTTTGATTAAATTCTCAAAAACAACGCAATACTTCTTATCCATGCACGAATGTCTTTCTCGTTCCTTTAACTTCTTTGAAGTATATCAGGGATGGAGTCTCAGCGACAAGAACTCTTTCCCCCTGGGGAGTTTTAGACTGCGATGGATCCGCGCCGACCGAGCGGAGTTCCCATTTTCGACTGAGAAAAAAGGAGAGGAGGCGTCCCCACCGGAAGATCAACTCAGGCAGGCTTTGACAAAACCGTAAAAGAGGGGGCTGGGTTTTTCCATCCTGGATTTAAGTTCCGGATGAGCCTGGGTGCCCACAAAGTACCTGAGGTTCGGTAATTCAATGAATTCCACCAGCCTTCCGTCCCTGGAACAGGCCGAAAATACCATGCCTTTCTCGGTAATAATCTTGTGATACGCCGGATTGACCTCATATCTGTGCCGGTGCCGTTCGGATATCTCATGGGATTGATACAAAGCATGGACCACGGTCCCATCCTTAACCACTGCAGGGTAAGCCCCCAGTCTCATGGTGCCGCCCTTTTCATTCACGTTTATCTGCTCAGGGAGGATGTCAATCACGGGATGGGGTGTATGGGGATCCATTTCTGTGGAATTTGCCCCCTCGAGCCCGCACACGTGCCTCGCGAACTCGACAACCGCCACTTGAAGCCCCAGGCAAAGTCCCAGGAAAGGGACGTCATTTTCTCTGGCCCGGCGTATAGCTTCAATTTTCCCCTCCGCGCCACGGGAACCGAATCCCCCGGGAACGACCACGCCATGCACGCCTTCTAAAAATGAAGCGTCCCCCAGATCCGTGGTTTCGACCCATTTCAGATTAATCTTGCACCCCAGGTGTGCGGAACAGTGGTTGAAGGACTCGATAATGGAGGCATAGGAATCCTCCAGACGGGTGTATTTGCCGCACATGGCCACGGTGATCTCTTTTTTCGGGTTTCTGAGGTTTTCGATGAGTTGCTTCCATTTTCTCAGATCGGGAGGGCTGTAAATATTCAATTTTTTGTGGAGGATGCCCGGCAGGCCCTCCTTTTCAAAAATAACGGGGATCTCATAGATGTCATCCACATCGAGCCCCGTGATCACGGCCTCCGGCTCCACATCGCAGAAGTTGGAGATTTTGCCCTTGACTTCCTTGGTCAGGAATTGGGAGCACCGGCCGATAATTACATCCGGGAATATACCCCTCTGTTTGAGGAGATTGACGCTCTGCTGAGTGGGCTTGGACTTTTGCTCGTTGACGCCGTAAGGTATGGGGACATAGGTGAGATGGATGTAGGCGATATTCTCTCTGCCCACATCCTCCTTCATCTGCCTTGTGGCCTCAAGGAAAAGTTCGTTTTCGATATCACCCACCGTCCCGCCGATCTCTACGATCACGAGATCGGCCGATTCCTTTTCGGCGATACCAAATATGTGATGCTTGATCACGTCCGTGACATGGGGGATATACTGAACTGTTTTTCCGAGGTAATCGCCTCTGCGTTCCTTTTTCCTGACCATGTCGAAGACTTTTCCCATGGTCAAATTCCAGTTCGACTTACAGGTCACTCCCAGAAAGCGTTCATAGTGACCGAAATCCATGTCCACTTCCCCGCCGTCGTCCAGGACAAAGACCTCCCCGTGCTCAAAGGGGTTCATGGTCCCTGGATCGACATTGAGATACCCGTCGCATTTGACGGGGACAATCTTTAATTTTGAGGACAGAAGATGGCCGATTGAAGCGGCCGCGATACCTTTTCCCAGGCCCGAGAGGACGCCCCCGGTGACGATAATATATTTGGTAGGCATAGTGGAAATGACTTTAAAATCCTTTGCGGTTTTCGAAAAAATTATCCGCATTCGGCTCATTAGTCAAGGCGAAAACTTCTCAAACGGATATTCCGGAGCCATGTGAAATTGTCAAAAAGTGAGGCATCCTCCCGAAAACCTTCAGCATTTCAACTCCGACAAAATATTCAAAAAAAACACAATATGTGACACTTTATCAACAAGGCTGTACCACATATTGTTTTTTAAGTTGACAGGCAGATCTTTGCCCCTTATGATGATTTTACCCTTTTAGTCCCATCCAACACCTCAGCTTGGAGTCTCTGCAAATGCTGCAACAAAAAATACTTGTTGTCGATGACGAAAGGCTTCTTACGGACCTCATGTCGGAATCCCTTCAGATGGTAGGTCCCTATGATGTGGAGCAGGCCGCAAACGGACAGGAGGGTCTGGATAAGTACAAAGATTTCCTGCCCGATCTTGTCCTGATGGACATTGAGATGCCTGTGATGGATGGTTATGAATCATCCTGCAGAATCAAGTCATTCGACCCAAAGGCCAAAATCCTCGTACTGACGGGGAATCCCTCCGATTTAAGGGCACGCAAGACCCTGAAGGAAGGGATTGCCTTGACCCTCCTCCAAAAACCGGTGAGATTAAGGGAATTGAACCGGATCATCCGGGAGAAGCTCTCCTCGTAAGACGCGGAATAATTTATTCCGCTTTCCTCTTTACGGAAAAAACCCCATATTCGGAAAGACCGAGTCGCGGTCCCATGATCGGATCCACCCGCAGGGGCTGCTTCAAGCGTCTCGGAAGACGCATAACATCTGTGCATGGATCAAGGTCTTTAGGACCATCCTTCACGATTTCCCCATAATGAGCCACAAAGTAAATATCCGGGTCCAGAGGGCCCGGCTTTGGTTAACCCCAGAGTGGGTTTACCTTACTGGAATTTCAAATAAGCCAGTACTGGATTACCGGAGTGATGGAGTGATGGAAAAAACGTCTGATCAGCTGGGCGGCATTGGATGAACGCAATTAAAAAAAAACTCACGACCGCCTGCAGTTTTTCCAACATTCCAATACTCTAATCCCGCTGAAGACGGGATCTCCGACTCTCCAGGTCATTTTTTTGGCAAAGCCAACTGTCTCTGACCCCCGCGCTCCGGGATCTTCGACTGGCCCCAGAGGACCAGGTTTTTTAACAGCGAAATAAAGCCAGCGCACAGCAAGTATGGCCGCTATATGGTAACGATTATGAGGGGCGGGACGGAGCATTATCGTTAAGTAGCCTGAAAGTTGACTTCCCAATCTTTATCTTTTGCTTTCTTTGAAGAAACTCAATAAGCTAAAGCGATTCATTTTCAACAAGGTGGGATAAAAACCCCATATTCCGACCTTCCACAATTCCATTATTCTCCCGCCAAAGGGCGGGATAAGCGAAGCGGACTAAGTTCATTATGACTTCTATTATTGCCATAGTAGGACGCCCCAATGTGGGCAAATCGACGCTGTTCAACCGTCTTTCGCGTTCAAAGGATGCCCTTGTAGATAACCGGCCGGGCATTACCAGGGACCGGCTCTATGCGTCGATCACGTGGGAGGGAAAGGCCTTTATCGTCATCGATACAGGAGGCTACGACGAACCCAATGACGAACCCCTGCTCGAATTGGTCAAAGATCAGGTCACCAAGGCCATTGAAGAAGCCGACAGAATCATTTTCATGGTTGACGGCCGACAGGGGGTCATGCCTGGAGATGAAGACATGGCCGACATCCTCAGGCGCTCCCGAAAAGAGGTTTTTCTTGCCGTCAACAAGGTGGACGGCCCGGAACATGACGGCCTGACGGCCGAGTTCTACAAACTGGGATTGGGAAACGTCCACCCCCTTTCCGCCGCCCACGGCTATGGGCTGAAGACGTTGATGAGCGAAGTGCTCAAAGAGTTGTCTCAGGATGATTTTCCCGGAGATAACGGGGACCGGATCAGGGTTGCCATTGTGGGCAGGCCCAATGTGGGCAAATCATCTCTCATCAATCGCGTCCTGGGTTCCGATCGGTTGCTGGTCAGCGAGCTACCCGGGACGACCCGCGATTCAGTCGACACCTATTTCACCCGGCATGACAAGGCCTATACATTGATTGACACGGCCGGCCTGCGCAGGAAGGCACGGGTCAAGGAAAAGATTGACAGGTTTTCCATGATCAAGGCCATCAGGAGCCTGGAACGTTGTCATCTCGCCGTCGTGGTGATAGATGCCAATGAGGGCATTGTCGATCAGGATGCCAGGATTTGCGGGTACGCCCTCGAACGCGGCAGGGGCGTCATCCTCGCTTTCAATAAGTGGGATCTAGTGAAGGGCGACTCCAAAATGAAAAGGCGCCTGGACAATGAGACGGACAGGCAATTGAAATTTGTTTCATTCGCTCCAAGGCTTAATCTTTCTGCCCTGACAGGAGAAAAGGTCGGCAAGCTTTTTGACAAAATCGATCTCCTTTACGGGCAGTTCTCCCAAAGGATCGGCACCGGGACGGTCAACAGGGCCATGGAACAAATGGTCCGGATAAAACCGCCGTCCCAAGTCGGAAGGGGCCGACTAAAATTTTATTATGTCACCCAGACCGGAGAAAAACCGCCGACTTTCGTGGTCTTCGTGAACAGGCCCGAAATGGTCCATTTCTCCTACAAACGATTTATGGTCAACCAGTTTCGGGAGCGTTTCGGCCTCGACCATACGCCTATCAGGCTTATCTTCAGGAAGAAGGAGTAAACTAATTTTCATCTAGAAGTATTTTTGATTTTTGAAAATGATTTCCACGCGGCGGTTTTTTTCTCGGCCCTCCGGCGTGTCATTGGTGTCCAGGGGGTGAGACTCACCATATCCCGCAAGGGCCATGTAAACGGAGTCAAGGTTTTTTTCGTCTACGAGATGACTCATGAGGTTGTAGGCCCGGGCCAATGACAATTCATTGTTGGATGGATACTGAGCCGTGTGTATGGGGAGATTGTCCGTATGACCGTCTATATAGATTTGATAGGTTGATGTTACTATAAATCTGGCGATTCGCCCCAAAACGGGCCCCATTTCCTCCTTGATCTCCGCACTGCCCGGAGAGAATAGAAGTTGATGCCCGAAGACCAACTTGAATCCCCCCTTGAATTCCACGATCTCAAGTGTGCTTCCCATTTCCTTGAGAATAGTCTGGTCCTCCGAGGAAACGAATTCTTCATTGGGATCGTCCGCCTTCCTCATAACCAGTGTATCCTTCAGCTTTTCATTGAGGTCATGTATCAGGGTCTCTTTCGGTCTGTATATTTCTCCATATTCTTTGAAGTAGAGGATACCACTACTGCTCGTGTAATTATGAAAAAGGCTCTTGAGCGTCATGTCATCCATCGTGGACATGGAAAGAAGAAGAACAAAGAAGGTGAGCAGCAGGGTGGACAGGTCCGAGAAGGTGACCATCCATCCCGGCGTGCCACTCTTGCCCTCTTCGGCGTGCCCTTTTTTTTCATCATGGTTCATTGGTCTTACCCGGGACCCTGAACAGAAAGCCCTTGAAATCGAGTAGCGTGTCCTTTTTCGCTTTTCTGAGGCGATAGGGCACGGGTTCCCGATAATCCAGGACGATTTCCACCTGTCGGCTCATTTCGTTTTTTCGCTTCGCATTCCCCTTTCGGAAGACATTTGTTCCAAAGCCATGGGCCACCATTCTTTTCGGCTCTATACCGCATTCGTCCCGAAAGATTTTAAAGACTGCAAAGGCCCTCTCTGTCGACAGCATCATACGCGTTCTTAAGGGATTCGACTCAAAGCTTGTTTCGGAGGTGGCGCAATATCCCCGAAACTCTATGCTGCGGGGCCCGTCTTTCAACGCTTCCCCCACTTCTTTCAGGAACGCGGATCTCGTGGGATTGATCTTACTCGAACCTTGTTCGAAAAGGACTTTGTCATCGAGCCGAATAACCGTCTTTTCCATATCTCTTATCACATGGACATCAGGATCCAGGGCGTTTTTCATGACGAGATTCCGCATCTTCTCAAAATCAATGGTCTCCTCTCGCATGGGGGAAGACCCCAGGGTGATGTTCACGCCTTCAGGACTCCCGATGATCGAATGGCCGCCGGGTTTGAACCCAAAGGCCCCTATCAGAGAGTTGAGTGCCACCAACCGCTTATCATCTGCAACGATGGACATACTTAGTAGCAGGACGAAAAAAGTCAACAACAGGATCATGAGATCCGTGTAGGTGGTCATCCAGGCGTTGGTGTCTACGGAACCCGTTCCCTTTTTTTTCCCTTTTGGCACGTTTCAGAACTCTCGACGGTTCGGATTTAGTCAATATTTTGTCGACGCGTGTCAAAATCACACACGTCTTTCCTTGGTCCGGCCGGAAATGGTAAAGAAATACGCTCTTATCAGCCCCCTTTTCCAATCAATCCGGCCGTCCCTCACGATGCTTTCGACTCTCTGTGGCTATCCATATTACTCAGCAAAACCTATGCCAACGGAAAGGTTCTTGGGGATCCGAAACAATTCATGGGTGTGATGGGAGAAATGAAATGGGTCGTCGAGGCGGCGGATGAGCCTCCACTATCCGTCCGAAATTCGCAGCAGGCGGGCCGCATTCTCGCCCGATATCCTCTGTATGGTTCGGGAAGGAAGGCCTGCGGCGGTCATCTCCTGAAAGTACCGCATCGGACTGAGTAGCGGATAGTCGGAACCCAGGAGGATCCTGTCTTCTCCGATAATCTCGCAGGCCGTTCTATAGATATTTGGAGAATAGAGGTAGGGTGAGGCTGCCGTATCGAACCATGTCTTCTTCAGCACCTCCTTGACTTCCTTTTTCATCATGCCGAAAAAGAAGATCCCGCCGCCCCAATGCGCCAAGACAAATTTGTTGTCGGGGTATGTTTTCAGGAGGAGGTAAAGCTGCCGCAACGTCATGGGTGCCTTTCCGGGGTATGCGTGCCCCACCGGTTCATTGCAGTGAAAAAGAACGGGGACATCAAAACGTGCACCCACTTCCATCACGTCTTTTAAACCCGATATATCTTCTGCCGTGATGTCCGATCCATAAAGGGCAAGTTCGCCTATCCCCGAAAGACCTGATTCAAGACACCGTTGCGCCTCCACGGCCGCCTCCGGTGAATGTGGGGAAAAACAGCAGAAACCGATGAGCCTGTCCGGGTGTTGCTGAACCGCCTCAATGATGTAATCGTTGTGCCTGCGAAAATGTGCGTCTTTGCTCCAGGGAAAGCCGAAAACCACCGCCTTTTGGACACCGGCCTCATCCATATGTCTGATCAATTCCCTTCTCCCAACGAGCCTTGAAGAAGCAGATCCGTATAGTTCCCTAAAGGCGGGTTCATCCGGGAAGAATGTTGCTCTCTCGTCTCTGAAGAAAGAAGGGAAAATATGATTATGGAAATCAATGATCATTGCAGAAGTTCTTTCAGGGCTTTTTCCAGAACGCCGGGTTGATAGCCCACATGTTTGGCCACGATATTTCCTTCTCGGTTAATGACAAACATGGTAGGAATGGGCCTCTTTTTTCCTCTGAAAAAATCCGTTGCAACCCGGCCGTCCCCTCTCAGGATAGTGTAATTGATTCGATATTTTTCCTTGAAGGCCATCAGGCTGTCGTCGCTTATTTTTTCGGTGTGATCCATGGATATGCCCAGAATGACCAGTCCCTTGTCCTGGTATTTTTTTTGGAGATCAATCAGCTCGGGAATCGACTTTCGGCAGGGCGGGCACCAGGTAGCCCAGAAGTCCACCAGGACGATCTTCCCTTTCAAGCGTGCAAGGGAAACCTTGTCACCGGAAAGGTTTTTTAGAGAAAAATCCGGTGCAATGCGAAAGGCCTCTCCTTGCTTTTCACAACCACTTACCATAAAAACGACAGAAAGGATGGCCATCAGAAAGGTTTTTTTTAGAAAATGGAAATCCATAGCTCCTCCATCGTAATACTTTGCCAATGATATCATGTCCGGCGTCATGACCTATAGCTTCTCATAAATAAAGTAATGCAAATTGTGAGCCAACGATTTCCACGCCCCATGGTCTGCCCGGGAATCCCGCAAAGAACCGGTCCCTTACAGATTATTTGAAATGCCGTAACCCTCAAAAAGACAAATATAGTTACCCTCTTTTTGCATAAACGCGTATAATCAATAATACACATTTAAACATTATCGCAAAAGGATTCAGTGTTGCAGAAGTGTTATTTCCTCTTAAGTGTTGATCCGAAAGTATCGAATGCTCAGGACTGCAAAAACCTTAAATGGATGAGAAAAATATGAACCCTCGATGTCTCGCATTGATCACCCTGCTTCTTCTGGCATTCTTGACGATATCTCAGAAAAAGGGCGTCGCAGAGGAACCACCTGAAAATAGCCCCAGGCCTTCCATCCTTGCCGGCACCTGGTATTCTGCAAACCGGGAGATCCTGAAACATGACATTGAAGGGCGCCTGGAGCGCGCCCGGAAGGCTTCCGTTGAAGGGAACCTCATGGGCCTTCTCGTGCCCCACGCCGGTCACAGGTATTCAGGAGGAATTGCCGCCTCCGCCTACAATCTTTTGAGAGGGAAAAAAATCAAAAAGGTTATTATGATCGGCCCCAGTCACAGGGTTCCCTTCAGAGGCGTTTCGGTCAATCTGCAATCGGCTTATCAAACACCTCTGGGAACCGTGCCGGTGGATCAAGCCCTTGCCGGACGGTTGATTGAAACCAATCCGGAAATCAGCTGGCTGCCCCAGGCCCATGCCCGTGAACATTCTCTTGAAATCCAACTCCCTTTCCTCCAAACTGTGCTCAAAAATTTTCAAATCGTTCCCCTTGTGATGGGGCAACAGGATTATAAAACCTGTCACCGCCTTGCCCGCAGTCTTATCAGTGGTCTGGATTCCAAAGAGGGCACGCTTTTCCTGGCCAGCACGGATCTCTCCCATTTTCATCCGGCTCGGGAAGCCGAGAGGCTCGACCGGCAATTCATTGGACACATAAGCGCCTATGATACAAAGGGGCTTTCCCAATCTTTGGCCTCAGGGTATTGTGAGGCCTGCGGCGGGGGACCGGCCATGACGGTCATGCTGGCGGTCAAGGAACTGGGCGCCGATCGATCCGTGATTCTGGACTATGCCCATTCAGGTCACGTCACCGGGGATCTGAGGCAGGTGGTGGGATACCTGTCCGCCGCCTTTGTAAAGACCAAATGAGGCTCAGGTCTACGGATTTTAAACAGTGAAAAACGGGCCATGGTATCGACCGGCACCGTGAGGGCCCATGCAAAGTTTTACATCCTGTAAAGACCGCGGACATTTTTCTCTTTGCCGGTTGCATGTCTAAACTCCCGAAGGCATCAAATTTAGACGTATATTCAGGATGTTACTCCTTCCCGAAGGCTCCCAGACATTTTGGCATGTTTGTTGCGTTATTTTAAAAGGTTCAATTTCAGATCACAATTCTGAGCTGGCAATGAAACGGGGCAACGCGTCAGGTCTGCATTCATTTGCGACATGATCGATATTCAGTTGCTCCTGTTATTTGTTTTAGCTGCTGAAAGACGGAGGCATACGCCTCCCGCTGACGATAAAACATTTTCCAGAAAGGGGCAAAGAATGCAACACGCCATGTCTCAAGATTTCTTTAATGCTGCGGATTACTTTCTTGACCGTAACATCCGTCAGGGAAGAGGCCATAAAATCGCCATTTATACGGAGCACCGCAATTACACCTATAACGATATGCAAAAGATGACAAACAAGACGGCCAACGGTCTTCTCAGCCTGGGGATCGGCATTGAGGATCGGGTCATGATTCTCATGCTCGATGTGCCCCAGTTCTGGGCCATCTTCTGGGGCGCGGTAAAGATCGGCGCCGTCCCCATTCCCATCAACACCATGCTCACTCCTGAAGATTATGAATTCTATCTCAACGACAGCCGGTCCCGCCTTCTCGTCATCTCCGATCCGCTGCTTCCCCTGATCTACGACATCAAAGGAGATCTCCCGTACCTGAGGGATCTCATTGTGATTTCAGAGACCGAAGGGGCGCACATCCCATTCAAACAACGGTATAAAGGGGCCTCTCCGGTCGTCAAAACGGCTTCGACCACCAAAGACGACGTCGGCTATTGGCTTTATAGTTCGGGTTCCACCGGTGCCCCCAAAGGCGCCATCCATTCCCAAAACGACATGGGAATCTGCTCCCAGGCCTATGGAAATAATATCCTTGAACTCACCGAGGAAGACATTTGTTTTTCATCAGCCAGATTGTTTTTCGCCTACGGTCTTGGAAACAGCATGTATCTCCCCATGCACGCCGGAGCCTCCGTGGTCCTCAGCGCGTCTCCCCCCAAACCTGAAGGCGTATTGAACATCCTGAAAAAATTCAAGCCCACGGTCTACTTCGGCGTCCCCACCCTCTACGGACAAATCCTGGCTTACCAGGATAAACTGGACGAGGAAACCGGAGACAAACCCGATCCCAATGCGAACCACGCCTTTTCCTCGGTCAGGATCTGCGCCTCCGCCGGTGAGGCCCTGCCTCCCGAAATTTACCATCGGTTCAAAGAACGTTACGGACTTGAGATTCTGGACGGCATCGGATCGACGGAAATGGCCCATATTTTTATCTCCAACAAGTCGGGGGATGTCAAGCCGGGTTCCACGGGAAAACCGGTTCCGGGTTACGAATTGAAAATCGTGGATGACGACGGCAACGAGGTCGCACAGGGGGAAACCGGCACGCTCATGGTCAAGGGAGGCAGCGCGGCGCAGTTTTACTGGAGGAAACGCGAAAAGTCACGGCAGACCATGGTCGGCGAATGGATCAACACCGGCGACAAGTACTATATTGATGATGACGGATTCTACCACGCTGCAGGTCGGTCTGATGACATGCTTAAGGTGGGAGGCATATGGGTCTCGCCTCTGGAGGTGGAAAATTGTCTAGTTGAACATCCGGCCGTCTTCGAATGTGCCGTTGTGGGTCACGTGGATGACAAGTTTCTTGTCAAGCCCAAGGCCTTCGTCGTACTCCGGGACAAATATAAACCCGGCAAAAAGCTGGAAGAAGAGATCAAAAAGTGGGTACTGGACAGGCTGGCAAAATTCAAATATCCCCGTTGGGTGGAATTTGTAGATGCGCTGCCCAAGAGCGCCACGGGTAAGATCCAAAGGTTTAAGCTCCGCCAGGACTAATGCAACGGGCTCGGTAAAGGGTCTCCCTCCAATCCAAAACAAAGAACCCTGACTCATTGTAGATGCCTGCCCAATGGGGCGCAATTGGGCAGGAAGAGGTTCAGATTTTGGTTAACCCCAGAGGGGATTTAGCTTACTGGAATTTCGACGGCTCCTGAAAGACGGAATCTTCAACCGGCGCGTCTCAGATCCCCGCCCCATCGGGCGGGAAGATGACCAGGTTTTTAACAGCGAACAAATGGGGGAATAGATGGTGGATGCGAACTTAAGCATGAACATCGAGGAGATGAAGCGGCTCTATCCGAAAAAATTCGCTTCGGAGGAAAAGACCTTCACCCACATTCACCGGGGCGACAGGATCTTCATAGGCACAGCCTGCGGAGAACCTCAATATCTTGTTCAGGCCCTGATCCGATATGTCTCCTCACATCCAAAGGCCTTTTTTGATGCAGAAGTCTTCCATGTGATGACTCTCGGAGTTGCCCCCTATACGGATGAGAAGTTCGAGCAAAATTTCAGACATAATTCTTTTTTCATCGGAAAAAACACCCGAGGGCCCGTGAATCAGGGTCTTGCAGACTATACGCCCGTATCCCTTTCGGAGATCCCGAATCTTTTTCGGCGCAGGCTGGTCCCTTTGGATGTGGCTCTTATTCAGACATCTCCGCCTGATATCCACGGGTATATGAGCCTCGGCATCAGCGTGGACATCACCAAGGCCGCCGTCGAAAATGCTTCGCTGGTCATTGTTCAGGTGAATTCAAACATGCCCCGCGTGCATGGGGACACCTTCGTCAATATCAAAGATGTGGATTTTATCATCCCTTATGACGAACCCTTGCTTGAATACAAAGAAGATGTTTCCTCTGAAATCTCTCAGAGGATCGGAAAATATGTGGCCCGCATTGTTGAAGACGGGGACACCATCCAGGTGGGATATGGCAATATACCGAATGCCATCTTGTCGAATCTGAAAAACAAAAAGCACCTGGGAGTACACACGGAGCTATTGGCTCCCGGCATCATTCAGCTCATGAAGGATGGAGTTGTCGACAACTCCAACAAAGCCCTGAATCCCGGGAAAACCGTGGCCACCTTTTGTATGGGGGAAAAGGAGACCTATGCGTATATTCACGATAATCCCAGCATAGAATTTCGCCCCATTGATTTCACGAACAATCCCCTGATCATCTCCCGCAGCAAACATATCACCACGATCAACAGTTGCCTCCAGATCGATCTCACCGGTCAGTCTACGGCGGAATCCATCGGAAAGACGTTTTTCAGTGGTGTGGGTGGTCAAAGAGATTTCATGCGGGGAGCGGTTCTGGCTGGGGGCAAAACGATACTCGTTATTCAGTCGACGGCCGATGACGGCCAGATTTCCAGAATCGTCCCTCTCCTACCCGAGGGTGCCGGAGTGACTCTCGGGAGGGGGGATATTCACTATGTGGTCTCTGAATACGGCATTGCCTATCTTCACGGAAGGAACATCAGAGAATGTGCCATGCAGTTGATCTCCATAGCCCACCCCAAATTCAGATCCTGGCTCATCGAGGAGGCAAAAAAATTCAATCTCATTTACAAAGATCAGAAATTCATCCCCGGAAATCGTGGTATATATCCTGAAGAAATGGAAACCTACAGGACCACCAAATCCGGCCTGGAAATTTTCTTCAGGCCCATAAAAATCAGCGATGAATCCCTGATCAAGGATCTTTTCTACTCCCTCTCCGATGAAAGCATGTACAAGAGATTCATATCACCCCGAAGGGATATGCCCCACCGGCAATTGCAGGAATTTGTGGTGATTGACTACACCAAGGAAACGGCCATTCTCGCCGCCGTCAAATCCGATGAGAAAGAAGACATCGTGGGCATGGGGCAGTTCAGTATCAACGAAGATGCACATACGGCGGAAGTCGCCTTCGTCGTGACCGACGAATATCAGAACCGAGGAATCGGCTTTCAATTGCTGTCATACTTGACCTACCTGGCCCAAAAACAGGGTCTCCTCGGTTTTACGGCCGAAGTGCTCATGGAAAACACATCCATGCTCCATGTCTTCCAAAAGGCGGGCTTTGATATCCAAAAAAAGAGCTCCGCCGGTATTTGGGAACTCAAAATGACATTTAGGCATCGGGTATCTTGAGAAGGGACATGCCATGGTTTTTTGTTTTGCATTCTGTGGTTCAGTCACTCCCCGAGCCGGGGTTACCCGTAACTGGTTGGCTTTTTGAAACAGCTTCAGCGATGGATAGGTCGTGGCAATCTCTTTTCAAAAGGCCAGACTTATACCAAAAGCCGAGAGTGCTGCAGACCCAAGGCATCGAGTGCCCATTCCTGCCTTCACAACCCTAGCTCTCAAAGCATCTGGTAGGGATCCATATCGATGGTCAAATTTATCCTTCCCTTTCTCACCAGCTTTTTTGAACGATCATCCACTCTTTTGAGAAAATAGTGCAGGAGTCCCGATTCCCTGCTTTTGACCAGAATCTGCCAGCGATACTTTCCCTTCAGTTTTGACAAGGGGGCCTCAGTGGGCCCGAGGACTTGGATCTCCTTCCCTCTTTTGGGCCACCGCTCCAGGAGCATTATCATGTCGCGGCCGATCTGACGGACCGTGTCCTCTGTTTTCTTCTGCTCGCTGCCCTGGATCCTGATACAGGCCAGATAGGAGAAAGGGGGGTATCCCAATGGCTCCCGCAGTTCTTTTTCCTTTTGAAAAAAGGTGGCATAGTCATGATCCTGGGCCGTGGTGATAGCATAATGCGCGGGGTTAAAGGTCTGGACGATCACCGTGCCTTTCTCATCCCCTCGACCCGCCCTGCCTGCTACCTGAGAAAGGAGCTGAAAGGTCCTTTCGCTGGCCCTGAAATCGGGGAAACCCAGGGAGAAATCCGCAGCGATCACACCGACCAGGGTAACATTCGGGAAGTCGTAACCCTTTGTAATCATCTGCGTCCCGACCAGGATGTCCACTTCCCGCTTTGAAAAGGCCTTCAGAATCTGGAAGGAGAGCTCTTTTCTACGGGTGCTGTCCCGGTCCATTCGGGCGATACGTTTATCGGGATACATCGCCGTAAGTTCATGTTCGAGCCTCTCCGTACCGAATCCGTATGCCCTCATGCCCTCTTTTTTGCATGAAGGGCAAATTTTTTGTGGTCGGGTCCGAAACCCGCAGTAATGGCAGGCCAATAGGTTTTCTTTGAGATGGTACGTCAAAGCCAGGTCGCAGTTGGGACATCGAATCCATTGTCCGCAAAAGCGGCAAAGATGGACCCGATCAAAACCCCGTCGGTTGAGGAATAGAATGGTTTGCTTGCCCCTTTTCAGGTGTTCGTCCAGGGCCTCCTTGAGTTGAGGACTGATCATGCCGTCTTCCGGCCCCTCCTCTGTCACCTTTTTCATGTCTACAGTCTGCACGACTGGCAAAGGCCGCATTTCAACACGATCGGGCATGGTCAGCAACCGGTATCTGCCCGTGTCGGCATTCTGAAAAGACTGAACCGACGGCGTACCCGATCCGAGAATCACCAGGGCCTTTTCGATTCTCCCCCTGACCACGGCTGCGTCCCTGGCCTGGTATCGGGGCGCCTCCTCTTGCTTGTAGGAGGCATCGTGCTCTTCATCCACGATGATGAGGCCCAGATGCGGCAGGGGGGCAAAGAGGGCCGAACGGGCCCCAATCACCAGATCCTTCTCTCCTCTTGCCATGCGAAGCCACTCATCATATCGTTCCCCCTTACCCAGACCGCTGTGATAGACGGCCACACGATCACCAAGACGGGTCCTGAATACCCCTTCCGTGTAAACGGCCAGGGAGATTTCCGGGACCATCAGGATACTCTGACGACCCAAACGGATAGCCTGTTCGATGGCCTGAAAATAGACCTCCGTCTTTCCGCTCCCGGTCACACCATGGAGCAGGCAGGTCGAAAAGGCCCCTCGCCGGAGATGCTTTTCGATGATTTCCATGACGGTCCGCTGCTGGGGGTAGAGCTGTTCCGGAACCGGAGCAGAAAACATGATATGTCCTGTGGGATTTCTATAGACGGTTCCGTCAAAGACCTCCAGAAGGCCCTTTTCGACCCATTTACGAACCAGGTAGTTTCCGTTGGTAAATTCGGCGGCCAGTTCACTCAAAAGAGTGCTCTGTGCACTGGAAACCTTCCGCAAAAAATCTTCCTCGTTTGCAGCCGTAAGGGACCGAAGCCTTCCCTCCAGAAAAAGCTCGAAATCCACGCCCTTTCGGATCCGCACGAATTTCCGGATGAGAGGACCGGTGGTCCCTTTCTTTTTCATGCTGTCTAGGTCCACCCAACCCATTTTATGGAAGGCCGAAACACGGTTGAGGGAAGAGGGGAGTTTCCTGCCCGGATGGTCTTTGACCCATTGAAGCTGCCTCCTATCCTCCGAATGAACGGGAAGCCGTTCAAGGGCCGCTTCGCCCTTCCGGGTCAATGTCCCCGTCTTGAAGGATCGGACGTTCAGCCCCCCGGGCAGGGCGGCCTGAATGAACCGGCCGACGGGGTAGAGATAATAATCGGCCAGCCATTGAAAGAACGGGACCATATTCTCGTGAAACAGGGGTTCCGAATCCATCACAGCTTCTATGGCTTTGAGGTCCTGTCCCTGCTGCTCGGGTTCCATGCCGAGAACATATCCTGTGGTTTTCTGATTTCCGAAGGGCACCCGAACCCTGATGCCGGTCTTTACGACGTCGGCCAGACGATCGGGAACGGTGTAAAGATAGGTCTCGTCTACAGGTAAAGCCACCGCGACTCTAAGACAGGATGTTTTCTTCTTTGTCAATGATTCAAACCGCTTTTTTCCAGTGGAACGGGGGTTATTGGTATTTATCTTCAAAAGCCTTGAGAATATTCTTGAGTCGGTTCTTTTCAGGAGGGTCGAAATTTTCCTCCGGGGTCTTGGCGGGGGGGACCTGAGGCGGGGGGGAAGACTCCGCTCCGGGGACATTCGAAAGGATTTCCGTGACCGGTACATTGACCTTCAAATCGAGAACCATGCATGTCCTGCGGAAACCGGTGCCGCGGGAACAAAAAATTTCAAAGGGGTACCAGGCCTTTTCCAGTTTTCTGTAGTCCCGGAACCTCACCTTGACCAAGGCCGTGCCGTCCTGTGCCTGCACCTCATAGGTAAGAAGGAGAGGGAGGAATCGCTCCTTCTCTATGACCACCTTCGGGTCTTCAGGGGCTTCGCCGCCGATCCGGTAAGCCACGACCCCGTCTGACCGGGTAAAAGCCACTTGCTGAAGGTTGATTCCCATACCGGTCAGCAGCCCCATCAGCCGGCTCCGGGTGCCGGCCATGAGCAGGGATCTATATCGCCTGCCGAACGTATTGATCCCCATTTCCGACCCGTCCTGTCTCTCAGCGCGAAAGCCGTCGGGAGATTGCATCCAGATTTTCTCTCTGTAAACAACTCCCTCCCCTTCGTTTTCAATGTCTTCCTGTCGAATGGTCTGGTCGATGACGACCGTCTTGAAGATTGAAAAATTATTGGCCGTGAAATCAAGAATCTGTTCTGCAGGCATCACATAGCCCCAGGCCGCATGGGATACCATCAAACACAGAGCCGCTCCCAAAAAAAATTCCAAACAACGCCGCCCAAAACTTCGCCTATATAATATCGAAAACCGCTTCATATCCCGCCTTTCTAATGAAACAAACGCTTTATTATTTCATATCGTTAAATCATATCCTTAAGCACATGGGCATTATCCTGTAGAGACCTAAATCCGCCGCCTAATTCGCATATCATGTCTGAGATCAGAATATTTAAGTGAATTCCTGATCACCAGCAAGGTATTAGATGTCTGCAAGTTGAGCTTGCGAAATCCCGCTCAAAAGCGGGAGCAAGAGGAGAAACGACTGAGGCGTATACCAATACGTCGCAAGGCCTCCGGCCCGTAGGGCCTATGCCCCGGAGGGAGAAACGAACGAAGGCAACGCAGCAGATGATGCCTTGATGGTGATCAGGGGAGCAACCCCATCATGGCCCCTCTCACCTGTTCCAATAATTGATTCAGATTCCTCTTGCCGTAATCCTTGACCGGGACAGGCTCGCATATCTTCATGAGGATCTCGCCGGCGTTGATTCTCTTAATGCCTTTTCGTGAGATGTTGCGGCTGTTGAAAATGACAACCGGCACGATTTCACACCCGGACTTTATGGCCAGATGAAATCCTCCCTTCTTGAATGACTGAAGATGACCATCCTCGCTCCTTGTCCCCTCCGGGAAGATGAGGACCGATGCCCCCTGTTTTATCTTTTCGGCGGCCCGATTCATGCTCTTGATCGCCTTTCTCGGATCCTCTCGATCAATGGCGATATATCCGGCCTTGTTCATGGCCCACCCGAAGAGAGGGATCTTCATAAGTTCCTGTTTGAGAATGAATTTAAAATCCACCGGCAGAAAGGCGAGGAGGGTGAAGATATCGAAGGCACTTTGGTGGTTCACCATATAGATACGCGGCACATCTCCGCACAATTTCTCCAGACCTCCGACCGTAACCCTGACCCCGCAGACGCAAAGGATGCCCCTGGCCCAAGGCCTGGCGGCATAAAAGTGTATATTCCTGCCGTTACTCCGATCAAACACCGATACGATCAAGGACCATAGAGAAAAAACAATCGTATATATGCCGATAAATACATTGAGAAAAAAAAAACGTATCATATGGAATACCTTTTGCTGTAGGATACCTGCTGCGTCAGAAAAATTTTGCTCCGATCAGCAGGAATATATTTTTTTCTGAACAATATTTATTGACATATTAATATCTTTGTATGATAATATTGTCAAAATTAATTATAATTAAATAATTTTTAATTCTATCATTTTGACAGGAACCGATCATGGCCCATTATATCGTTTGCCACAAAAAAAGGAATAACCCGCGGATGGATATCCGCATCTGCGAAAAAAAATGTCCTGAAAAAGATGAATGCAGTGAATACCTCGCCTGCCGGAAAATCATGTTTCAAGATGGAGAAGTATCCCCTGCAGCGGAACCCCATCCCCTGGGGCTGAGGGCTGCATAGCCGCAGGCTCTCGCCCGTCAGAAACGGGTTTAACGGGTAATTCTATTCTCATCACCAGCATGTTTTCCTCTTCGCGATCAAGTTTCACTTTTCCGCCATGGCGATGGATGACGATCTTTGAAAATGGCAGATCAAGGACGTCTCCTTCCGTTTCTTCACCGGCATGGGGGAAGAAAAACTTCTCCAGATCGTCCTCCGAGAGGCAATATACATTATGCCTCAGCGTTATCACAAGGCGATCGGCCTCTTGACCTATCGAGAGATACACTTTCTCTCCTTTCGGAGTGGAGACGATGGCGTGTTTGAGCAGGCTTTCAAGGGCCTGGGGCAACCTCTCCCGATCACCCCGTATTCTCGAGACTTCTGCTGAGAAATCCCTCACGATTTGCATCCCTCTGGATTGTATAGATTCTTCCAGATCCCCGATGCAGGATTCCAGGAGAGAAGCGACATCTATATCCGTAAGGGACAGATCAAAAGGCCGGATGGAAGATACCAAAATTTTCATATAGTTTTCAAGTCTGGCGACCTCCTCAACTATGATATGGACCAGTTTCCGGTTCGGGTCCCCCTCCGGCAAGGTCCTTATCAGGCGTCGAGCGAATCCGCCTGCGGTGATGAGCGGGTTCCTGATCTCATGGGCCATATGGGCCGATATCTCTCCCAGCAGTCTGATCTCCTCCGTTAGAAGAGCTCTTTCCTGCAGGCGTTTGATTTCCGTAATATCCATCATAATCCCATCGACCCACTTGATTTTGCCATGGGCCTCTCTGCCGGGAAGGGCATGGTCGAGAAAAGTCAGCACACGGCCGTCTTTCCCCTGAACCGTTCTTTCAACCTGGCATTCTTCCCCTGTATTGAAACAGGTGGTGCAGATATCCTGAAAATGCCCGTCGTCCGTTTTGCAGATTTTTTCTCTCCAGAAGTGTTTATCACCCACCGCCTCTTCAATGCTGTATCCCAGACTCTCCGTCAGATAGGAGTTGATGAATTCCGTTGTCCCGTCCTGAAGCACGCGGTAAACGATCAGAGGAACGTTTTCCACGAGAGTACGATACTTGTCTTCGGATTCCACCAGATCCGCCGTTCTCTCCCGGACCCTCCTTTCCAGGACCGTCGCATGTTGTTCAATCTCCATGCGTCTCTGTTTGAGTGCGTCCAGCATCACGTTGAGGGCTTGGGTGAGCGCACCGATTTCGTCATGGGGTCTGGGTTCCAAACGGCTTTCCCTTTTTCCCTCAGCGATATCCTGGGCCTGATTCACGATCTCCTTGATAGGCCGTATAAAGTGGCGTGCGACCAGGTAGGTCAGGATAAAGGAAACCGCTATCGCCATCAATCTAGGGGGCTCCTTTTCCCGCACTTCATAAAGGGCAAGATCGATCTCCCACCGTTTGTGAAAATCATCCAGCAGGGCCTTCCCAAAGCTGTGTCCGATCTCTACACTTCCCACCACCTTCCCGTAACGATAAACCGGAACAACCCCCCGAAGGCCGAATCCCGTTGGCCCTCGTTCGAGACCGGCCGTCGGTTTTCCCCTCTCAACGGCGTCTGTGATGGTCTTTCTAAAAGCGTTATTATCATTTCGACTTGTCAAGGTAACCCAAAGAGATATGCCTCATGTCCCGCAGAATTCTTTTTGTCCTGTTCCGAACCGTTTGGTTCGGTTTCGTTGGGGACCATCGGTGGGGATTTGGCAGGATAGCTGCCAGGGCGGCCGCCTGCCGGGGAGTCAGGCGATCGGAACTCCTGTGGAAGTATCTTCTTGCCGCGGCCTCTGCACCCACTACTCCCTCGCCCCAGTCAACCGTGTTGAGATAAACCTCAAGGATCCTTTTCTTATTCCACAACCATTCGATAAGGACCGTGTAATATGCTTCAGCGGATTTACGCAGTAAACTGCGATCCGGCCAAAGAAAAACGGTTCTCGCCGTCTGCATGGTCACCGTACTGGCACCCCGGGTCTTTCCTGACATCAGGGCATCCCGAACCGCGTTGTCCAATTCAATAAAGTCGAAACCGTTGTGAAGAAAAAATCTCTGGTCTTCCCCGGCCAATACCGCCCTGATCAGACTGGGCGACATATCCTCCAGGGGGCGCCATTGATATTCCGGCCATTCATAGGGGTGTGGACCGAATCGATCCTTCATCCAATGCCATGCCATGGCCACCGTAGAGGGCGGGTTGATGAATCTTATGGTCACGACCTGAAAGAGGGTAAAGAAAACACACACGAAGGCCCATTTAATAAAAACCCGTAGAATCCATTTCAGGGGTCGTCTGGAAGCTTTGGAGCGTTTATGTTTTTTCGGAACGGGCAAGGGCCGTCACCTCGCCCTGCCCCCGACGCTGCAAAAGTCGAGGGTACCGCTCGCAGAATTCCCGTCATTGGGGTAAATGTTCCGGGGCATCACGTCTTTGGAGTCTCTTTCTTCTCGCTGAATTGACGGAGAAATTTTTGATTAGCCTCCCGTAAAAGGTGCTCTGCATTGAGTCCCCTTTGTCTGGCCACACTCGCAAGGTCGAAAACAAGATCCCCGATTTGCTCCGCGATCAACTCCTCCTCCCCCTCCCGGACGGCCTGATTCAAAACGTCTAAATCCTGTTCTACCCTGCCCCACAATACCCGGCCTTTCGGTTCATCCCAGCCCGCCTTCGAGGCCCTTTCACCTAATCGATGGGCCCTCAGCAGGGCTGGTAAACCCGAGGGAACCCCATGAAGCAGGGACGCATAAGGGTCGGCATCTCCGTTTTCCGCTTTCTTGATCTCCGCCCAGTTTTTCGAGACTTCCTCCGCACTGTCAACCTTAACCCGGCCAAAAACATGGGGATGTCTGCGGGTCATCTTTTCCGTAATACCCTCTATGACATCCTGGAGGTCGAACGCTTCACTCTCCTCAGCGATCCGGGCCAAAAAAATGATCTGAAACAGGAGGTCACCCAGTTCGCCGCAGACTTCTTCCGGGTTTCTCCTTTCGATTGCTTCAAGAACTTCATAGGCCTCTTCGAGAAGATACATCTTGATCGTATCCATGGTCTGTTCGGCATCCCAGGGGCACCCTCCGGGTCCGCGCAACGTGACCATCAGCTCCGTGAGCACAACGAAGGCCTTTGATAATGCGTCTTTTTTCATTTGCTTTCTGTCTGGCTTTGTTTTTTGCCGGAAACCAATTCCTCTATTTCCCTTTTGGTCCCGACAAATTTTTTTCTGAGTTTTTGATAGTGATCAGGAGAAATGAGGCGGATCATGGATTGGTAGGATGTTATAATCAGAGGGGCTAGTCTGGACTCAGCAATCAGAGGCGTCCTGGATGGAAGAAAAAAGGTAAGCAGAACAATAACCAGATAGGTGATGATAACACCTTTTGCAACGGCCAAACCCACACCGAGAGACCTGTCGACCCACCCCAGAAGGGCCTTTTGAAACAGAAGTTTAAAGACCCAGCCGAAAAGATTGCACAGGATAAGAACGAAAAAGAAGACGACGGCAAAACTGACAAGACCCAGAAATTGGCTGGGAGGCAGGTAGGATTTAAGGAGGTCTGTCACCTGGGGCTGGAAACGAATAGCCAGAAGGATGCCGAGGATCACGCCGGCCAGGGAAGCGATTTCTTTGATGAAACCCCTCATGAGGCCTCTCACCACAAGAAATAACATGGTGCAGGCAATAATGATATCGAGCAAATTCATGCTGATTTTCTACCAAAATTTTTCGGATAGCGTCAAGGTGAATGTGGGCGGATACGGCGCAGTTGACGAAAAGCCCTGCCTGTGGCATGTGTAGTATACGAATCGGGGGGGCCGGACAGCGAAACGAACCCCCGACCCCAACTTAGCGTATTGTTGCAAAAGTCGAAGATGCCGTAGATCCAAGGCGGAAAGGGTGAAGCTGTAGTAGCCTACCGCGAACCCTTGACAACGCCGGAGATGCGGTATCTTCGGCTTTCCCGAAGGGTAAAAAACATGACAAAATGAATAGGTAACCAGGAATTCATCTGTAGTTATTTCCAGGGATAACTGTCGATCGTACTAAGACGATTGTCATTGTTGAATTCCATAACCCCTTGTCATGTTTTTTATGCAACACTGGGATTTTCTTCTCGGGGAGAATCAAGATGAAGGAAAAGGCAAAGGCTATGGTTTTGGCCTCTTTTGTGGCGGATTCCCTCGCCCTTGGAGCCCATTGGATTTACGACACGGAGAGGATCAGAAAAAATCTCGGAAGGGTAGATAAACTGCTGAAGCCGGCCCTCGATTCCTATCACGCCGGAAAGGGACAAGGGGAATGGACGCATTATGGGGATCAAGCCCTTGTTCTCCTGGAATCCATGGCCGCCCGGCAGGGTTTTGACCTGGAAGATTTCTCAACCCGCTGGCAGAGTCTTTTTGACAATTATCACGGCTATTTTGACGAGGCCACCAAGGAGACGCTCCGCAATTTCTCCCGGGGAAAAGGCCCCGAGGCGTCGGGTTCCCCTTCTCTGGACCTTGCAGGCGCTTCCAGGATCGCTCCTGTCGTGTATGGCTATAGGGACGAAATCGATACCCTTCTGCTTTCGTGTCGAGCCCAGACAAAAATGACCCACAATTCGCCCCACGTCGTAGACAGCGCAGAATTCTTTGCAAGGGTCATCTTGAAAATCTGGGAAGGAGCCTCGCCGGTTGCGGCCATGGAAAAAACCGCGGCCCGAAATTTTCAAGACTCCCCTATCTTTGAATGGGTCCGGGCGGGCATTGGCTCCGCAGATCGAGAAACCCTCTCGGCGATTGCCCGTTTCGGACAGAGCTGCCATACAGAAGAGGCCTTTCCCGGGACCGTTCATTTGATCGCACGATATGAAGAGGACCTCAGGGAGGCCCTGGTACAGTGCGTCATGTCCGGTGGGGACAGTGCTTCGAGAGGAATGATCGTGGGCATGGTGCTCGGTGCCCACCTAGGGGAAATGGCGATTCCCGGCGATTGGATTTCCGGACTTGCAAGGGGCGAAGAGATAATCAACCTACTTGAAAACTTGCCCTGACCCGGATAAATTCGGCAAGCAGAAAGCGCTGTGACAATTCTCGCCGGGGCTCATCAGGCGAAATTTCCGCTGATTCCTCATTTACCCCGCTGTTGCAACGATGGGGGTTATAAGGTAAAACACCCCGAGGGTAAAGGAACCATGTTATACGAACAGGAAAAAATCAACCTAATCACCCAAATCAGTCTGGATTTCAATCATATTCAAGACATCGATCTCCTTTTGGAGAAAATACTTACGAATGCGAGAATGCTCCTCAATGCCGACGCGGGATCTATTTATCTCAAACATGAAGACGCCCTCAAATTCAGCTACACTCAGAATGATACGATTCAGAGACGCCTCGCCCCCTCAAAAAAACTCATCTACAACACCTTTTCCATTCCGGTCAACAACCGTTCCATTGCCGGTTTCGTGGCCATGAATCAAAAGGTCGTGAACATCCCTGATGTTTCATTACTCAACGATACCGTTTCCTATGCCTGGGACTCCCACTTTGACAGGCTTTCTGATTACCAAACCCGCTCCCTGTTGACTGTCCCCATGACCAATCAGAGAAGAGACGTCCTGGGCGTGATGCAACTGATCAACGCCAGGAATGATGTCGGGGAAACCGTCTCCTTCTCTCCTTCGGACGAACCACTTATCAGACACTTTGCCGCAAATGCGGCCCTGGCCGTGGAACGGGCACAGATGACCCGCAACATTATCCTCAGGATGATCAGTATGGCTTCCCTGAGAGATCCGGACGAGACCGGGGCTCATGTCAATCGGGTAGCGGCGTATGCCGTCGAAATCTTTGAAAGATGGGCGCAAGCCAGGGAACTTTCTCCAGATGAAACGGAAAGGCAAAAGGACCTTTTAAGGATGGCGGCCATGCTTCACGATGTGGGAAAGGTGGCGATCAGCGATCTTATCCTCAAGAAACCAGACCGCCTGACTCAGGATGAATTTGAGATCATGAAAGGCCACACCTATCTGGGGGCGCGTATTTTCGATAAAATCCAGTCGGATTTTGAGGAAACAGCCGCTACAGTGGCCCTGAATCACCACGAAAGATGGAATGGAACGGGCTATCCCGGCCATATTGATCCTTTTTCCGGGAAGACACTGTCCGATTACGCATTGCCCGATGGTCGACCACGCCCCAAACGCGAACGGGAAATCCCCCTTTTTGGAAGAATCGTGGCGGTCGCCGACGTCTATGACGCCCTAGGTTCCCAAAGGGTGTACAAGGCGGCCTGGGACGAGGATCGTATCCTTGAAAAAATGTATCAATCCTCAGGAGATCATTTCGATCCTGAAATCACCGAGGCGTTTTTCTCATGCCTGGAGGTCTTGAAGGCCATAGCGGCTCGCTATCCGGACGAAAACGGCATTGAACGGGGCTAATTTCAAACAGGAGGTCTCTGTGTCTGACCCAGTAACCAAAAAATCCGCGCTGGTTATTGCCGCCCTGAGTTCCTTCATGACTCCCTTCATGGGATCCTCCATCAACCTTGCCCTCCCTTCCATCGGCAATCAATTCCAGATCGACGCCGTGCTTCTGAGTTGGATTTCCACGGCATACCTTCTGGCCTCAGCGGTTTCCCTCGTGCCCTTCGGCAGACTTGCGGACATTTACGGTAGAAAAAAAATTTTTTCCTGGGGCATTCTGTCATTCACCCTTTTTTCCTTTCTTTGCGCTCTTTCGAACTCGGCTCCGGTGCTGATCTTTTTCCGAATACTTCAGGGTATCGGAAGCGCCATGATCTTTGCAACGGGCATGGCCATTCTCACCTCCGTCTTCCCGCCCCGGGAACGAGGCAAAGTCTTGGGCATCAATGTGGCCGCCGTCTATGTGGGCCTTTCCCTGGGACCTTCACTGGGCGGTCTGCTGACGCAGCATCTTACCTGGAGAAGCGTATTCCTGGCCAACATACCCCTTGGGCTGATGGTCATTTTCCTTGTCTGCAAAAGACTGCCCGGGGAGTGGGCCGAGGCCGGGGGAGAGAAGTTTGACGCCATCGGATCCCTGATCTACGGTCTGGCCATTGTGGCCATCATGTACGGCATTTCTCTGCTGCCCGCCTTCGCGGCCCTCTGGGTCATCCTGTTCGGCGTTTTAGGAATTGCAGCTTTTATCAAATGGGAACTAAAAACCACCAGCCCCGTGTTTGAACTCAGTCTCTTTACAACCAACAGGGTCTTTGCCTTTTCAAACCTGGCGGCCCTGATCAATTACAGCGCGACCTTTGCCGTCACCTTTCTCTTGAGCCTCTATTTACAGAATATCAAGGCGTTAAGCCCGCAGAACGCAGGGCTGATCCTCATGGCCCAACCCGTTATGATGGCCCTCTTCTCACCCTTTGCAGGAAAGCTCTCCGATCGGATCGAACCCCGGGTTGTCGCCTCCCTGGGGATGGCCATGACGACCCTTGGCCTTATACTTTTTTCATTCATAGGCAGCGACACGTCTCCAGATCTCCTCGTGATCGGCTTGATGGTCCTGGGTCTGGGGACCGCCTTTTTCTCATCGCCCAATACCAATGCCATCATGGGATCTGTCGACAGAAAGTTTTTCGGGATCGCCTCGGGATCCGTCGGCACCATGCGTCTGCTCGGCATGATGGTCAGTATGGGCATTGTGACCCTCTTGTTCACCCTGTTCCTTGGGCGGGTTCAGATCACCCCGGAGCAATATCCCATCTTTTTGAAGAGTGTGAGAGCGGCCTTTTGGATTTTCACCCTTCTGTGCTTCGGAGGCATTTTCGCCTCCCTCATCAGAGGAAAAATGAGGCCCACACCTTCCGGTCCTGCTGACCAAAAGGATACATAGGGAAATTTCATTTTGGACAAGAGTGAAATGACCTCAAACCATAGCTTCGACGCCCAATACCAGCTTTAGAGTTTACACGCCCCTTGTCACAGAAAGAACCGTACTTATTTTTACCGATCAGGAGGTGTTTGAAATGAACCAAGAAAATCTCATCCTCAAGTGCCCCGGCTGTGGTGCCAAAAACAGGATCCCGCGACAAAGAATCGGGGACAGACCCATTTGCGGAAGATGCAAGACGCCTTTGCCCACGGGAGAGGCTTCCGGCCGTCCCGTGGTCATCACCGACGGTTCTTTCTCCAGGGAGGTTCTCGGCCATGGCGATCCCGTCCTGGTAGATTGCTGGGCACCCTGGTGCGGTCCTTGCCGCACAGTGGCCCCTGTGCTGGATCAACTTGCTTCCGAATATACGGGCCGCCTCAAGATCACAAAATTGAACGTGGATGAAAATCCCGCGACCGCCTCTCAATACGGCATTCAGAGCATCCCCACCATGCTCCTGTTCAAAGGGGGAAAACTGGTCGATAGGTTGGTCGGCGCCCTTCCCAAGGGAGAAATCGAGCGGCACATCCACAGCTATCTGTAAAAGCACACCGTTTTTCTTTTGTGAATCCTCCCCGGGGTGATCTAAAATACCGATTAATTTCCCGGCAGATGGCCCGGAGGGTTAAAAAAATGGAGCAAATCCATCACTCCGTCACGCCAATACTCCAAGATCCACACATTCAAACACCGTCGAAGAGTAAAAAATGCAGGCCTCTTGGGGGTATAATACCATGAGATACCAACAAAAATGGTCTGATTGGGAGGCCGGAAGGCCCTATGACTTTTACTTGCATGAAATACGACCCTGTGATAGTTAATTTTGACGCCCGGGTCATTCCTTTTCCTGTCAAAAGGGCTTATCCACGGTATCCGGAAGGGCGGATCTCATTGAACGCAACGATCGTTCACGAATGCCCTGAAGGGAAAAAGGTTGAGCCCCTGGCGAGACATCATCGACTGGTTTTATGACAAGGGTTTTACCACAAAAGACCAGTTCGTTCGCACAAGGGAGAGAGTATGCCTGCGGAAGTGCACCACATTTACACCGATACCACCGCAAAAACCGACATCATCGATCTGACACCCCGGGTCAACGAGGGGCTGCGGCAAAGCGGTATCCTGTCGGGGGCGGCAACGCTTTTCGTTCCGGGCTCCACGGCAGCCCTGACGACCATCGAATACGAAAGCGGCGTGATCCATGATTTGAAAAAGGCCATTGAAAGAATGGCCCCCGAAGACCTTTACTACGAACACAATGAAAGATGGGGAGACGGCAACGGGTACTCGCATGTTCGCGCGGCACTCATCGGGCCGTCACTTCATATTCCGATCGTAGAAGGACACTTCACCCTCGGAACATGGCAGCAGGTCGTCCTCTTGGACTTCGATAACCGACCGAGAACACGCCACATCATGATGCAAATAACGGGAGAGAAGTGAGTGGAAAATCGTCCGGCTGAAAAGTCCTCACAGGAAGCCAAAAAGCTCACCTTTCCTGACCCTGAACTGCTGGTTCTGCTGTGCGGGGAACAAAACACCCATCTACACATTCTGGAAAAAAAGATCGGCCTCGCCGTCGATGCCAGGGGGAACCAACTCATTCTCCGGGGAGGATACTGGGAAATCGAACTCGCAGAAAACGTGCTGAAGCAACTTTATCTGCTCCTGAACAAACATCACCCCGTCTATTCGAATGATGTCGGCTATGCCGTGCGGATTCTCAGTGGCGACCCTTCCGCCGATCTTCTAAAGATTTTCATGGACAAGGTCTACATCTCGTCCGGCAAGAATGTCATCAATCCCAAGAGCATCAATCAAAAAACATATATAGATAGCATCAGGCAATTCGATATTGTTTTTGGCATCGGCCCCGCGGGAACCGGTAAAACCTATCTGGCCATGGCCATGGCCGTCTCATCTCTGATAAAAAAGGAAGTCAAACGGGTCGTTCTGGCCAGGCCGGCGGTGGAGGCCGGCGAGCATCTGGGCTTTCTTCCCGGCGATCTCTATGAGAAGGTGAATCCTTATCTCAGGCCCCTTTACGATGCACTTCACGACATGATGGAATTCGAAGATGCCTCTCGCCTCATTAAAAATGGCGTCATTGAAGTCGCACCGCTGGCCTTCATGAGAGGCAGAACCCTGAACGATTCCTTTGTGATCCTGGACGAGGCTCAAAACGCCACAACCGATCAGATGAAGATGTTTTTGACCCGGTTGGGGTTCAGTTCCAAGGCCGTCATCACCGGTGATGTGACCCAGACGGACCTGCCTGAAGGAAAGCCGTCCGGCCTTATCGAAGCCGGAAAAATCCTTGACGGTATTCAGGGCATCAGGTTCGTCTATTTCTCCCGCGATGATGTGGTCAGGCACCCCTTGGTTCAGGAAATCATCGATGCCTATGAAAAAAGGGAGGCGGGCAAAAACTCTAAAACCTGACAGATCTCTCAGAAACCGATGAGTCTGAAATCCGGGAAACGGGTTGTCTCGGTCCTTCCCTGATACATGTCGGTCGAGGTCTTGTTCATTTTCATTTGAACGGCGGATCGCCTGATTAAATATGCCAGAAAAAAACAAATCAAATACCCCTAAAAAAGGAAAAACCATGAAGAGGGGGGATAAAGAGTCCGCTCTCAAGGGAAAGCTGACAGGCCTGCTCGGTATCTTTTCTCGTCCGGAACGGTTGAGATGGTTTCTCCTGCCTCTTCTGAGCCTCATTATATCGATCGCCCTTTTCCCCGGCATTTTGAGCAAACCCCATATTTACAGACTCGGGGATGTGGCGGAGAGAGACATCAAGGCCTCAGACGATTTCCTTATTGAAAACGAGGAACTCACGGAGAAGGCACGGGAAAAGGCCGTTAAGGAGGTCTTGGCCGTTTACGATTTTGATAGGACGGCGTCAAATCTCGTGACAGCCGTTCAAGAGGCCTTCAAATCGGGAAGGGAATATTTCGATAACCTGTCTCGACAGGAAAAGGAGGCGGAAACCCCTGAACCCCCGGAAAGCATGCCGGTCCCGGATATCCCCGATAACCGTGAGGACATTGCAGGCAGATTTTTCGGACTCTTGGGCATCACGCCCGCGCCCAAAAATTTTGAAATCCTCCTGAAGTCCGGATTTCCCTCCCAGGTCGAGAATACCGTCATTCGGTTGACCAGAGAAGTCACCCGAAAAGGCATTGTCGGAAACAGGAGGATGCTGAAGGAACACATGGAAAAGGGCGGCATCACCCTCCATGATATTTCCTCAAAGAAAGAGACACAAGTGGCCGATTTCGAGCGGTTTTATGACCTCGACAGCGCCAGACGTTTCATTGCCGGACAGGCCGAATCCGTACAGGAGGCGGTCCAATCCCCCGAACTGGCCCAGGTATCCTTGAAGGTGGCCCAATGGCTCATAAAACCGAATCTGAACTTCAATCAGAGGGAAACGGAATCAAGGAAGGATCTCGTTCGAAAAGCCATCAAGCCCATTTACTTCAAGATCAAGAAGGGCGAAATGCTCGTCAGAGAAGGAGAAAGAATCGGACCGGAACACCTTCTCAAACTCTCGGAGCAAACCCATTCCCTGAACCGGATCGATATGGTGGGTCGGGTCCCCGCCATGGCCATCCTGATCGGGACCCTTTTCCTCGTGATCTACCTGACGGCTTCCAAAGGGATCTCCACCTTCAAGGGGGACCGAAGGGATCTTCTCTTTAATGCCGTCACCCTCCTGAGTCTGTTTATCTTTGCCTGGGCCTACCATTTCATTGCAGAGGAGATCGCAAGGGGATTTACTTACTTCAGCGCTACGGCCCTGTTATTTGCCCTTCCCATTGCCTTCGGGGCCATGCTCATATCCATCTTCCAGGGAATGGGCACTGCCGCCGCCTTCTCCCTGCTCATCTCGGTTCTGGCCGCCCTTATCACCGGGGAAAAGGTGGAGTTCTTTGTCTATTTCTTTATCAGCAGTCTTCTGGCCGCCTACGGCGTAAGAAACTGCACGGAAAGAGGTATCCTGATCAAGACCGGGTTCATGGTGGGCCTCATCAACATGGTCCTCAGTCTTTCCATAGAAATGGTCTATGGATCTCTCTATACCCCTGAATCCGTCATTGCCGCCGCTTCAGGATTCGCGGGCGGCGTCCTTTCAGGAGTGATCGCTACGGGCATCATTCCCCTGATAGAGATGTCCTTCGGCTTTACGACGGATATCAAACTTCTGGAACTGGCCAGCCTCGACCAACCTCTCCTGAGAGAGCTCATGGTCAGATCTCCCGGGACCTATCACCACAGCGTCATTACCAGCAACATGGTGGAAGCGACCGCCAAGGCGGTGAATGCCAACCCCCTGCTCGCCAAGGTGAGCGCCTATTATCATGACATCGGAAAGATGACCAAGCCCCTCTATTTTATCGAAAATCAGATCGGAGGAGAAAACAAGCACGAAAAACTGGCCCCGTCCATGAGCAGTCTCGTCCTCATCGCCCACGTGAAAGACGGCGTGGAACTGGCCAGAGAACAAAAACTGGGGAAAGAAATCATAGACATCATTCAGCAGCACCACGGCACAAGCCTCATCTCCTTCTTCTACCACAAGGCAAAAGACCGCATGCTTGCCAAAGGGAACAAGGCCGGAGAGATAAAGGAAGAGGACTTCCGTTATCCCGGCCCCAAACCTCAAACCAAGGAGGCTGGTCTGGTCATGCTGGCGGACATCGTAGAGGCCACCTCCAGAACCATCGTGGACCCCACGCCGGCCCGTATCCAGGGAATGGTGCAGAAAATCATCAACAAGGTCTTTTCCGACGGGCAACTGAATGATTGCGAGCTGACCCTCAAGGACCTCAACGAAATCGCGAAGAGTTTCAACAAAACCCTGAGCGGTATTTTCCACCATCGCGTTGAATACCCTGAGACGGCTGCCAAGGCCTCGAAAAAGGCAAAAAATGGAAATTCAGATCAAATCCCAAAAGAAGATTCCGGGGCTAAAAAGCCCGAAGATAAGGAAGAACTTAAAGAAAGTCTTAAACGACTTGGGTTGTCATGACAAGGAGTTGAGCCTTCTCTTCACGGATGATTTCCACATAGCTGAACTCAACGAGAAATACCTCGGCCGAAAGGGTCCGACCAACGTCATTGCCTTTCCCATGTCGGGAGGCCCCCAACCCGATTGGGAATCCGGGATGCTGGGAGATGTGGTGATTTCCGTCGATACGGCCCTGGAGGAGTCCAAACGTGTGGATGAATCCCTGGAGGAGACGATCTGGCGGCTCCTGATTCACGGCATCCTGCACCTTCTGGATTATGATCACGAGAGATCACCGGCAGAATCCGTTCGAATGGAAAAGGAACAAGCTAGGCTTCTAAGCTTGATAAGGGAGGATTGAATCCATGGCTCGATTATCAGTGAATGTAGATCATGTCGCTACGGTCCGTCAGGCAAGAGGGATCAACGAACCCGATCCCATCCTGGCCGCCGGCCTTGCCGAACTGTCCGGAGCGGAAGGCATCATCTGCCACCTCAGAGAAGACAGGCGTCATATTAACGACCGCGATTTGGAGATTCTTCGTAAAATTGTCCGGACCAGACTCAATCTGGAAATGGCTGCGGTCGAAGAAATGGTCGAGATCGCCTGTCGCGTGAAACCCGACCTCGTCACTCTGGTTCCGGAAAAGAGAGAGGAGCTGACCACGGAGGGCGGTCTCAATGCCAAAGCCAATCCGGAACATTACAAGGCGGTCGTGGAACGAATGAAGGACGCGGGTATTGATGTAAGCTTTTTCGTTGACGCCGATCCCGACCAGATCGACGCGGCCCACGTAGCGGGCGCGGACGTGGTGGAGATTCACACGGGCCACTATGCCGACGCCGCCACTGAATCCGAGGCGGACGAACAGTTCCAGCGGATTGTAAAGGCCGTAAAAAGAACGGCCAAGCTGAAAATGGGGGTGAGCGCCGGGCACGGTCTCAATTATACGAACGTCAAGAGATTCAAGTCTCTTCCCCAGGTCGAAGAATACAGTATCGGCCACAGCATCATATCCCGTGCGGTGATCGTCGGGCTGGAAAAGGCGGTGAGGGACATGATCGAGCTCGTTAAGGATTTTTGAGCCATGCCCCCCATTGCGAATAAAACGAACCGCTATTCGCAACCCTGGCTCTGATTTCACAGATTCTTACCCGGAGAAAAAACGCAACCATGGTATACGGAATAGGCGTCGATATCGTACAAATCAGTCGTATGGAGAATGTCCTCAGGCGTTGGGGTGATCGATTCGTCCATAGGGTCTTCACGAAAGCCGAAGCCGCCATTTGCCTGAAAAGGGCCTTTCCTCCTTCTTCCTTCGCTCTCAGGTTTGCCGCCAAGGAGGCCTTTTCAAAGGCGATCGGTCTTGGCATGAGGAAAGGGATTTACTGGAGGGATATCGAGGTCTTTCATTTTCCGGGAGGACGGCCCGGGCTGAGGCTCTCCGGCCGATCCCATGAAATTTGTCAGGAAAACGATATCTACCATTCCCACCTGAGCCTTTCCGACGAAGGCGACTACGGCGTGGCCATGGTGGTTTTGGAAAAAAGCGAAGGCTGAGTGAAAAAAAAAGAGCTGACATACTTATCGACTTCCGACGAAAAAACGGTCGAATTCGGCAGAAAAGTCGCCTCCTTCCTGAAAGAAGGGGACGTCCTGGCCCTGATAGGCGAACTGGGCAGCGGTAAGACCTGGTTGACCAAGGGGGTCGCCCTCGGTCTGGGGGTCTCTCCTCATATGGTCGTCACCAGCCCCTCTTTCGCTCTTGTCAATGAATATGAAGGCCGATACCTCTTGTATCACATGGACGTCTACCGATTGCAGAGCGTATCCGAATTCATTGCTGCAGGCCTTGAGGAGTATCTTTACAGCGGCGGAGTCACCGTCATGGAATGGGCCGACCGCTGGCCGGAGATCCTCCCGACGGGGACACTGAAGGTCACCTTTTCAATCATTGACGATCACCAACGTAAAATCACCCTGTCCGGCGACCACGCCAGGGCGGCTGAAATCATAGACAGCCTGAGAGAGGAAATGACTAGAGGGTAATTATGGCACTTATTGTTCAAAAATTCGGCGGCACTTCTGTCGGCAGCATCGAAAAAATCAAAGATGTGGCCGAGAGGGTCCTCGAATACCATAAAGAGGGGAACCGAATGGTCGTTGTTCTATCGGCCATGGCGGGCCAAACAGACGGACTCATCAAACTGGCCCGTGAGATGACGGACCATCCGGATCCACGGGAAACGGACGTCCTCATAGCGACCGGTGAACAGGTCAGTGTCGCCCTTTTTTCCATGGCCGTAAAATCCATGGGATACCGTGCCAGGTCTCTTCTGGGGTTTCAGGTGCCGATACATACCGATCCCCTTTATGGGAAGGCCAGGATTCACGAAATCGACACCGACCGAATCATGAAGGAACTCGAAAAAAACACCATCGTGGCCGTGGCTGGGTTTCAGGGCCTGGATGAGCGCAACAATATTACCACCCTGGGCCGTGGCGGTTCCGACACAACGGCCGTGGCCCTTGCCGCAGCCCTCAAGGCCGACATCTGCGAAATCTTTACCGACGTAGAGGGCGTCTTCTCAACCGATCCCAATATTTGCCCCAAGGCCAGAAAAATGGACTCGATCTCCTATGATGAAATGCTCGAAATGGCCAGTCTCGGCGCCAAGGTGCTGGAGATCAGATCGGTTGAGTTTGCAAAAAAATTCAATGTGCCCATTCACGTCAGATCAACCTTCACGAAAGAAAGGGGAACCATGGTAGTCGCAGAGACCAAAGACATGGAAAAGGTAATGGTGTCCGCCGTTGCCTATAACAAGAATGAGGCGAGAATAACCATTACGAACGTTCCGGACAGACCGGGCACCGCGGCCAGGATTTTCGAACCCGTTTTAAAATCCGGCATCGTGGTTGATATGATTGTCCAGAATACGAGTCTCGAAGGAAAAACGGACCTCACCTTCACGGTACCCAAACCCGATTTTACCCAGACCATGAAACTCATCAAGGATATTGCCGAGGACATCGGGGCTGAAAAGGTCCTTGGGGACGAAAATATTGCCAAGGTCTCCATTATCGGTGTGGGCATGCGCAACCATGCGGGAGTTGCCCAGGAAATGTTCCAGACCCTTGCGAAAGAAAACATCAATATCATCATGATCAGCACCTCCGAAATCAAGGTCTCCGTTGCCATTGAGGAAAAATACACGGAATTGGCCGTGCGGGTACTCCACAAGGCCTTTGGGCTGGAAGATGCAAATGTTGAGGAAGAATATTAAGCCTGAAGGGGGCGCTCTTTTTCTGCTCCTGATTGTTCTCAGCCTTTTTTCGCTGAAAACGGCTCTCGGCAGCGGACAAGTCCAAAGGCCCCTCACAGGGGACGCCCGGTTCATTGAGATTGCAGGGGACATCCCGAACCCCGGAGTCATCCGGTTTTTTGAACCGGTCACCCTGAAGGCGGTCATGGATCAGGTAAGCATTCCGGATGCGAAGAGACCCCTTTTCGGGGTGGATTTGGATTCCGTCCTTCCTTCCGGAACCCGGGTTGATTTCAAAGACACCATGGAGGGATTTGCCGTCGATCCGGGAAAGATGTCCGCATTTTACAGGATGACACTGGGTATGCCCGTGAATCTAAACAACGCATCAGCTGTCGAACTTACGGCAATTCCGGGTATTGGACCCGGGCTAGCGGCATCGATTGTCGACGAAAGAGAAAAAAGACAGGGCTTCCATGCCCTTGATGAACTTACGGAAATAAGCGGCATCAGTCGAAAGTCATTAAAAAAATTCAGTCCTTTCCTGGTGCTTTGAGCTTCACGATACATCCTGTCGACGCTCTCCAAAAAGGTGTATCATTCTCGGGTAAAAATTTGTTTTCCCTTATTGTGGTTATGATTTCTTTGTGCCACATTATCCATGGGAGGTCATTAGGAGGGGAAACTGATCGAATCGCCCGGTTTTGCGTGCAGAAGGTATGCATAGGGTCTTGAAGAGAGAAAAATTATCATGAGCATCAAAAAATGGATACCGGACTGGGTCATCGGCCTCATAGTCACGGCATTCTTTCTTTTCATGGCCGTTACCGGAATCTTTGATTTCAACGATCCCATCGAAATTAAGACTTTCGATTTCAGGGCAAGGATTGCTGCGCCAGGAGAGAGAAATCCGGACATCGAACTCGTGGTGATCTCGGACGAAGATATACTTGAACTCGGGCGTTTCCCTTGGCCGAGGCATATCCTGGCCCGAGGAATCCACAATCTTTCGCTGGCCGGGGCAAAGGTCATAGCCCTCGACATCCTCCTGACGGAACCCGAGGAGAGCGACGGACTCCAGGCTATTCGGCACTTGAAGGAGACCTATGAGACGCAGGGTCTGGCACAGGAAGGGTCTGGACTCTCTTTTTACAAGACACTCTCTGAAACGGCCGTTGACCTGGACAATGACGCCAAGCTTTACAGGGCCATCAAAGAGGCCGGTAACGTCGTTCTTCCCGTCTATTTCAATACCGAGACGGCGGGCGTCGACAGAGAGGCCCCTGAATTCATCCGCCAACATTCGCTTAAGTGGACTAGGGGGCCCAGAAATGAGCAGGCCTTATCTTCTATGGTCTGGATGTCAAAAGTTGAACCGCTCTTTCCGATTTTTGCCGAAGTGGCCGCGGGCATCGGTCATACGAACCTCTTTCACGATCATGACGGTTATGTCAGGACCCAGATTCACGTGCTGGGCTATCTCAAAGACATCTTTTTCCCTTCCCTTCCCATCGCCGTCGTACAAGTTTTCAGGGGTCTGAAGGATGAAGATATTACCCTCCTGCCCGCCCGGGGGATTCGACTCAAGGTAACCCCTTCCTCACCCCTCCACGTGCCGTTCATCGATCCCCGGATGCGGACCCTGATCAGTTGGAATAAAGGCCCCGGAATTGCCTTTCATCAAACCCCATTTTCCAAAATCTATAAAAACGAAATCCAGACAAGCCTTTTCCGGGACAAAATTGTGATCGTGGGTCTGACGGCCCAAGGTACCGAAAGTCGTCTGGTGACCCCCCTGTCAGTGAATCTCCCAAGCATCGAAATTCTCGCCAATTCGGTGGCCAACATTCTCAACCAGCGTTTTTGTGTAAAGCCTGACTGGGGACATTTCCTGGAACTCGGAATGCTCCTCTTTTTTGGCTTTTATATCAGCTTTGTTCTTCCGAGGCTGAAGGCCGGAATCGGGGCCGTCGCGACGCTGGGGCTCTTTTTTTGCTACGGAGGGCTGGGAACCTTCCTCTTCTTTTCCAACAACATCTGGGTGAAGATAACGCCTCCCCTCTTGCTCCTGATGATTGGTTATCTCCTCATCATTTCCAAGCGCTTTCTTGTCACGAGAAGGACTAAGGAACAGACGGGAGCCGACGCCATTGAAACCAACAAGATGCTCGGTCTTTCCTTCCAACAGCAGGGCATGCTGGACTTGGCCCTTGAAAAATTTCTCAAACTGCCCCTCCAAGAAGAGGGTATCAAGGACCTGCTTTACAACCTGGGCCTCGATTTTGAACGAAAGAGGCAGTTCTCCAAGGCCCTGTCTACCTATACACTCATTATTGAAGACGGGACAAATTTCAAGGACCTTTCTGAAAGGGTGCCCAAACTGAGGGGAGCGGAGGCCACCATGATCTTCGACGCCGCCGGGAACCATTCGGATGCTATAGGCGCCACCCTGAAGGAAACGGATACCGGATCCACCCTGGGCCGGTATGAAGTGATCGGGGAACTGGGAAGAGGGGCCATGGGGATTGTGTACAAAGGGCAGGACCCCAAAATCAACCGCATCGTTGCCATCAAAACCCTGAGGTTGTCCAATTTTGATGAAAACGCATTGGACGAGATAAAGAAGCGTTTTTTCAGGGAAGCCGAGTCGGCAGGCCTCCTGACACACCCCAATATCGTAACCATTTATGACTGTGGGGAAGAACGAGACCTGGCCTACATCGCCATGGAATACCTGGATGGGGTTGATCTGGGGGTCTACACTAAAAATGACCGGCTCCTATCCATCAGGGAGGGCTTGTCCATTGTCTCCCGTGTGGCCGACGCCCTGGACTACGCCCACAACAAAGGAATTGTTCACAGGGACATCAAGCCGACCAATATCATGCGCATCAAGGAATCCAAGGAGGTAAAAGTCACCGACTTCGGCATTGCCCGCATCACCTCCTCCTCCAGGACCAAGACCGGACTCGTCCTTGGTACGCCCTCTTACATGTCTCCGGAACAGATCGCCGGGAAAAAGGTAGACGGACGTTCGGATATTTTTTCCCTGGGTATCGTCCTCTTTGAATTGCTCACGGGCCAAAAACCTTTTACAGGGGAGGATACGACTTCCCTGATGTACGATATCGCCAGAGAAAGACACCCCCCGGCCAGGAAGATCAACCCGAAAATTCCATCTGTGGTGGAAAAAATCATTGATAAAGCCCTTGAAAAGGATCCCAAGAAACGTTATCAGAAGGCCGGACAGATGGCCGACCACCTGAAACAGGTGATCGCCAAAATCCATGAGATAGCATCCAGGAAGAAGTGGGAGAACCGGGCGCGAAAATGACGTTCAAGAGACGGTTACCTCGCTGCCGGATTTCGAGATAGACCTTATGAGCTGTCACACCTCACAAGGACCGGGTGAACGATGAATGTTAATGTCGCAGGGAAAACTCATATAGGACTGAAACGAAAGCTCAATGAAGACAGTCTTCTCGTGGCCCCGGAACTGGGCCTCTATGTGGTTGCCGACGGCATGGGCGGGCATACGGCGGGAGAAGTGGCAAGCCGGATGGTCGTGGAGACCATGGCGGACTATTGGAACAAAATCAACGAGGAGACGCCGCCTGCCTTTCTCGAACCCATGGATGAAGATTTGCCTGAAGAGGCGAATCACCTTATCAATTCAATCTCATTGACCAATATCATCATTCATGAGGCCCAGAAGAGACCCGAATACCACAAGATGGGGTCCACGGTTTCCGCCTTGCTTGTTGGAAAGGACTGCATTTGGTCCGCCAATGTGGGCGACAGTCCTGTTTTCCTGTTTGATCAGAGACGTCTGATCAAGGTTTCCGAAGAACATTCCGTGGAAGCGGAACAGAAGAATCTCGGGATCACCGATCCCCTTGGCTCCACGAGTCCGATGCTCAAAAACATCCTGACGAGGGTCATGGGATTGAACCCAAAGGTCAAGGTTTTTCTCAACCCCATAAAACCCGATATCGGGGATATAATCCTGGTCTGTTCGGACGGACTCACAAACTACGTTGCCGAGGGGGTCATCCTAAAAGTGTTGAGCAACGCCGCCTTTTCCAACGAACAAAAAGCCGATATGCTGATTGATCTCGGGAACCAGGGGGGTGGAGGCGATAATATCTCTGTTATTCTAGTGGAGGTCGTAGAAGAAGGGAAATGGAAGAAATTCAAAAAGAGATTCATGACAAAAGGGTAAGCTCGAAGCAACACGCAACTCCAAGTCTCTTTTCCTATTTGCTCTCAAGAATCATCTCCGGATTTCTTGTCCCGGTCCTTTCTGACGTTTAAAAACATGAACATCCTTGGAATCGATACGTCGTGTGACGATACTTCGGCTGCCGTGGTCGAGGACGGGCACAGGGTTCTTTCCTGTGTGGTGAACTCCCAGGTCAAGCTGCACCATCCTTATGGAGGCGTTGTTCCCGAACTCGCCTCCAGGGAGCACCTGCGAAACCTGGTTCCCGTGGTTGAGGAGGCCCTTTTTCAGGCCGGTGTCACGTTGAAGGACATAGACGGCATCGCCGTGACCGTTGGTCCGGGACTCATCGGATCGCTGCTGGTGGGTCTCTATTACGCCAAGGCCATGGCCTATGTCCATCGCATCCCTCTGGTAGGCATCAACCACCTGGAAGGCCATATCCTCTCCATTTTTCTTGAGGACGAGGTCCCGGAATTTCCTTTTGTCGCCCTCACCGTTTCAGGGGGACACACATCGCTCTATCACGTGAAAGGCTACGGCGACTACGATTTAATGGGGCAAACCCTCGACGATGCGGCGGGAGAGGCCTTTGACAAAGTGGCTAAGACTCTTGGCCTTGGGTATCCCGGAGGGGTCGCAATAGAAAAATTGGCCCGGTCCGGAGAAAAAGAGAGGATCTCCTTTCCGAGGGCCATGCTTGCCCCCGGCTCATTTGATTTCAGTTTCAGCGGGCTCAAGACCTCTGTGGCGCTCTATGTAAAAAAATGGCTGGAGAAAGAGGGGGAAAAGACCGGCGTCACCATGGCCGATATTGCCGCCTCCTTTCAGGAGGCCGTCATCGATGTACTGGCCCTCAAGACCCTGAAGGCCCGGGAGCAAAAAGGGGTCGCCTCGGTTTTGGTTGCAGGGGGCGTGGCCTGTAATCAGGCCTTGAAGACGCTCATTAAGACCAGGGCATCGGAGACAGGGGTGGACGTCTATTATCCCCGTCCGACCTACTGTACGGATAACGGTGCCATGATCGCTGCTGCAGGTTATCATCGGGTGATCAACGGCGAAAGGGCCGATCTTGCGATTGATGTGAGGTCTCGATTTCCCATCGAACTCCTCGCGCCCATCAGGCATCCATCCGGAGGAACGCGCCATGAGGCCCGGAAAGACCTGTCTTGAAGGGTTCGATCTCCATCTCTCAAAGAAATTCCACCAATGACGAGATCTCATTTCTTATGTGACGACAAGCAAGGTAACCGTTGAAATATTCAAGGCAAATCAAATATTACTATCTCCAGTTCATGCGTCTCAGGGGTGAGCCTCGTGAACTGGCCCTGGGTATTGCCTTCGGTATTTTTGCCGGGCTGATGCCCATTATGCCCTTTCAGATGGCCCTGGCCGTTGCCCTGGCCCTTTTTTTCAAGGGTAGCAAGATAACGGCCGCCCTGGGGACATGGATCAGCAATCCCCTGAACTGGTATTTGATCTATTATTATAGTTACAAGATCGGGGCATCCCTTCTCGGGCTTTCAGGCCAGGGCAAGATCTTCGCATCCGTGATGGCCTCCGTGCGCCAAGGAGATGAGCCCATGGCGATCATCACAAAAATCGTGGGCGCGGGAAGTGCTATGATGGCCTCCTTTTTCGTGGGAGGCCTCCTGCTGGCCCTCATCGTTGCGGTGCCTTCATATTTTCTTTTCCTTAATATTTTTCAGCGCATCCGGACCTGGCGCATGAAAAGAAAAAACTGAACTCTTGACCAAAACTACCCTCCGTCAAGCTTGATGACTGCCGGACATGGATTTGCCGAAATCATGGATTTAAACAAGGTAACTACCTTCCGCCCAAAAAAACGCCTCGCGCAGCATTTTCTGAAAAACCCGGGGCTCATTCAGAAAATCATCGACCGGAGCGGCTTCGATGCGCTGGATGTCATCCTGGAAGTCGGACCGGGACTTGGTGCCCTGACCCTTCCCCTGGCCGGAAGGGTACGGAAAATCATCGCCGTCGAAAAGGACGCACGCCTGGCTGAAATGCTCGGAGAAAAACTTATCGGGGCCGGTGTCGACAATGTCACCCTTATCAACGACGATATTCTCGCCTTCGATTTCCAGACACTTGCCCCCCCTGCAAAAAAGAAAATCCAGGTCATCGGAAATCTGCCCTACAACATATCCTCCCCCCTGCTTGAAAAACTCATGACACACCGGGCTCTCTTCGGCAGAGCCGTCCTCATGTTTCAGGCAGAGCTGGGGAGAAGACTGCTCGCGGTTCCCGGACACAGGGCATACGGTGCCATCACGGTCGCCCTGAAGTATTTTGCAGAAGTCTCGCCGGTGCTGAAGGCTCCAAAAGAGGCCTTCTATCCCAGACCAAAGGTCGACTCACTCGTCCTGCGCCTTGACTTTGAAAACCCTCATCCCCGCCGTGCCGATGACGAGGGACACTTCAGGCGAACGGTCAAAGGGGCCTTTGCACATAAGCGGAAGACCCTGCTCAATTCCCTCCGCGCCAGTCTGACGGAGTACGGGAAAGTGGATATTTTGAAGGCCTTGGAAATATGTCGCATCGACCCAAAAAAGAGAGCGGAAGCCCTTGATATCGATGATTTTTTGTCTCTGAGCACCGCTCTGGCCCAAAACCCACCGCCTGATTTGAATATCATACCTTGATGGTGAATCAGGGTGGCATCCCTTTCTTGACAATTTTAAACCCCAATGTTAATTATTAAAGGTTTTAAGGCGGGGCAACCCAAAGACACACTTGATACCTTTCATAAGCCTGGAATGGTACAAAACGTGACCCCAAATCACCCATAGAATAGCGAGCATGCACCATTACGTCGTCATCGAAGGCCCACTAGGCGTTGGAAAAACCAGTTTGGCCGGCAAACTTGCCGAGAGGCTGAATGCCCAGACATTACTGGAAGACGTGGAAGGAAATCCCTTTCTGGCGAACTTTTATCAGGATCCTAGGAAATACGCCTTCCAGACCCAGATTTTTTTCCTACTCAGGCGCTATAAGCATGCCGTTGAAATGTCTCAGATTGACCTTTTCAAAAGGGCCACAATTTCGGACTACCTTTTTGATAAGGACAGGATTTTCGCCCGAGCGAACCTCGACGACAATGAATTCTGGCTCTATGAGCAAATGTTTCAGATATTGAAGAAAAGGGTAACGACCCCGGACCTGGTCATTTTTCTGCAAGCCAAGACAGAGGTGTTGCTGCAAAGAATAAAAAACCGGGACAGAAAATTCGAAAGATCCGTCAACTTCAAATATTTGGATAAAATCAATCAGGCCTTCAACGACTTCTTTTTCCATTTTTCCGACAGCCCTCTTCTGGTAGTAAACGCTTCTGAGATTGATTTCGTAAATGTTCCGGAAGATTTTGATGATCTGGTGGAGCAGATAAAGAGGATGAAATCAGGCACGCAGTACTATGTCCCTATGAGTTCCAAAGAAAAACCCTAGATTGAAGTGCTGGATGCTGCGAAATAAAGGACGACTTTTATGGAAATTATTGAAACTGTCGAAGCGATGCAGGCAAGAGCCGAAGCGCTTCGGTTATCCGGAAAGACCCTTGCCCTGGTCCCGACCATGGGTTTTCTGCACGAGGGTCATCTTGAATTGATGCGGGTCGGAAAAAAGCATGCCGATATCGTCATCATCAGTATTTTTGTCAATCCTACGCAATTCGGACCAAACGAGGACTTCGAACAATACCCCCGTAATACAGAGGGGGACCTGGCAAAGGCCGAGGGAGTCGGCGTCGATATCGTGTATTTTCCCGATGTCGGGGAGATGTATCCGGAAGGTTATCAGACGACTGTTTCCGTGGAAAAAGTGACTCAGCACCTTTGCGGCCTTTCGCGACCGGGACACTTCGACGGCGTGACCACGGTCGTGGCCAAACTCTTTAACGCCACCAAGGCCCATATAGCCATCTTCGGACAAAAAGACTACCAGCAACTGACCGCCATCAGCCGCATGGTGCAGGATCTGAACATGGACATCCGGATCGTGGGGATCCCGACCGTGAGGGAACCCGACGGTCTCGCCATGAGTTCCCGGAACAGCTATCTGAATCCGGAGGAGCGAAAATCCGCCCTCTGCCTCAAGAAATCCATGGACCTGGCCGATGAACTGCTACGGCGGGGCGAAAGAGATGCCGTCAAGATCAAAAAGGCCGTCGAGGACTTGATTCGGAGCCATCCCTTCACGGATATCGATTATATCAACCTTTGCCATCCATTCAGCCTGGAAGACCTCGACATCATCAAGGGGGAAACTCTCCTGGCCCTGGCGGTCAAGGTCGGAAAGACCAGGCTCATCGACAACACCGTTATCGGCAAAGAAAAGGGCTGATACATCAGCCTAACGGCAGTCACTGCCATAGAAAGGAGACACTCATGTCATCATCAAGCTTCCTGTTCACTTCTGAATCCGTTACCGAAGGTCATCCCGACAAGGTCGCCGATCAAATATCCGATCACGTCCTTGACAAAATGTTGGATCAGGACCCAAAAGCCCGCGTGGCCTGCGAAACCTTGGTCACGACCGGTATGGCCGTCGTTGCGGGAGAAATCACCACGACCGCTTACGTGGACCTCCCTGAAATCGTACGAGAAACAATTAAAGATATCGGCTATCACAACTCCTCGATGGGCTTTGACTGGGAAACCTGTGCCGTGATCTCGACCATCGATAAGCAGTCCCCGGACATTGCGGTCGGCGTGAACGAGGGGACCGGCCTGTTTTCCGATCAGGGCGCCGGAGACCAGGGACTCATGTTCGGGTATGCCTGTACGGATACCCAGACCCTCATGCCCATGCCCATCTACCTGGCCCACGGGCTTACCAAAAGACTGGCCCACGTTCGAAAGTCCGGAAAGCTGCCGTGGCTCAGGCCGGACGGCAAATCCCAGGTGACCGTGGAATATGTGGACAAGAAACCCGTCAGGGCCCACACGATCGTCATTGCCGCCCAGCACGATCCCAACGTGGACTACGATACCCTGAGAGAAGCCATTGTGGAAGAAGTGGTCAAACAGATCGTTCCCGCGGAGATGATAGACAAGGACACACAATTTTTTGTCAACACCACGGGCCGCTTCGTGGTCGGCGGGCCTCTCGGAGATTGCGGATTGACCGGGCGGAAAATCATCATGGATACTTACGGGGGTTTCGGCTATCACGGCGGCGGGGCCTTTTCAGGCAAAGATCCCAGCAAGGTGGACAGAAGTTCTTCCTATATGTGCCGCTACATCGCCAAAAACATGGTGGCTGCGGGATTGGCCGAGAAATGCGAGATCCAGATCGCCTATACCATCGGCCGGGCCGAGCCCGTCTCCGTGCTGGTAAGGGATTACGGCACCGGTATCCTGCCCAGCAAAGACCTGACCCAAATCGTGAAAAAAACCTTCGACTTGCGACCGGCGGCCGTCATCGAAAGGCTCGACCTCATCCGGCCCATATACACAAAGACGACCAATTACGGGCACTTTGGACGTGAGATTCCCGAGTTCACCTGGGAACGGACGGATGCCGTGAACGATTTGAAAAAGGCGGCCAAATAGCTTTCATGCAGAAAGGCCTGCAGGGGCTGAGTTGCCCCGTCATTGAATGTAAACGTTTAAAAATAAGGATTTGCTAATGGACTATGACATCAAGGACATGAATCTGGCCGAAAAAGGTCGCCTGAGAATTGAGTGGGCGGCCATGAGTATGCCGGTTCTCGGCAAAATCAGGGAACGTTTTGAGGCGGAAAAGCCTCTGAAAGGCTTGCGACTCTCTGCCTGCCTTCATGTCACCACGGAGACCGCTTCCCTGGCAAAGACTCTCAAGGCGGGGGGTGCGGAAGTAGTGCTTTGCGCGTCAAACCCTCTGTCCACTCAGGACGATGTGGCCGCCTCCCTCGTGGCGGATGACGAGATCCCCGTCTTTGCCATCAAGGGTGAGGACAACGCCACTTACTACGATCACATCCTCTCGGCCCTCAAGCACAGGCCCCATTTGACCATGGACGACGGTGCCGACGTGGTGAGTTGCCTCCATTTCATCGCTCTCGACAAACTGGATAATATGGACAAGGGGATCAGCGATTGGGCACAAAGCCTGTCCGGGGAGGAGAAGAAGGCCCTTCTCTCTGGGGTCCTCGGCGGCACGGAAGAGACGACTACCGGGGTCATCCGCCTGAGAAGCATGGAAAAGGACGGGGTCCTGCAGTTTCCCATTGTGGCCGTAAACGACGCCAACACCAAACACCTCTTTGACAACCGCTACGGCACGGGACAGAGCACCCTCGACGGCATCATTAGGGCCACCAACCGTCTTTTGGCGGGAAGCACCTTCGTGGTCAGCGGATATGGCTGGTGCGGCAGGGGTGTAGCCAACCGGGCCAAGGGTCACGGAGCCCATGTCGTCATCTGCGAAGTGGATCCTCTGAGAGCCCTGGAGGCTGTCATGGACGGTTTCAGGGTCATGCCCATTGCCGAAGCCGCCCCCCTGGGGGATTTTTTCTGCACCCTGACGGGCGATATCAATGTGATCCGGAAAGAACACTTTCTGACCATGAAGGACGGGGCCATTATCAGCAACTCAGGCCATTTCGACGTGGAACTGGATCTGCCCGGTCTGAAAGAGGCCGCCAAGTCCCGGAGAGTGATCCGTGAATTCACTGAGGAATTCACGCTGGAAAGCGAACGCAGGGTCTATGTCCTGGGCGAGGGCCGACTCATCAATCTGGCCGCAGCCGAGGGTCATCCCTCCAGTGTCATGGACATGAGTTTTGCCAACCAGGCCCTTTGCGCCGAATACATGAATCAAGAACACAAAAACCTCGTAAAAAAGGTCTACCCGGTCCCCACACATATCGATGAGGAAATCGCCAGACTGAAACTGACGGCCATGGGCGTAAAGATCGACGTCCTGACGCCCGAACAGGAAAAATACCTCTCCTCATGGGAAATAGGGACATAGGGGGATGGTTCCAGCCTCTTAACGTCAGGCCGGCCAAACCTATTTGAAAGACAAATGGCGCAGGGCTCAATGTCCCTGCGCCTTTCTTCGTCCTTCGGGTTCGCGCAACAATAAATTCACAGAATTGGCGCTCGGATTTAGGTTGGATTTGCCTGGTCCGATTGAGCAAAGCCACAGGAATAGTGAACTATTTCGAGGATTTTGCGATTGAGGGCCATGCGAAGACAGCCTGAAGACGAGATGCGAAAATGGGAAGTTATTTTTGCGCGGGCCCTTATTCCTTATATACCTTAAACCCTCAGTCTTTCTCATCCCAGCCACTCCCTTTTCAGGTCCGCCAATCGCCTCCCCCGAACGGCCTCCCGGATGTCCGCCACGAGGGCCTCCATGAAAAAGAGATTGTGAACAGCAGCCAGTTGAACACCAAGGGGCTCCCCGGACATAAAGAGATGTCTCAGATAGGCCCTGGAATGGGTACGACAGGTGGGACACCGGCAACCTTCCTCGACGGGTCGGGAATCCGTTTTGAACCGCGCATTCAGGATATGCATCCGATACTTATCCGAGCCCCTCGAAAAAAGCGTCCCCGTGCCCGCCATGAGCGTCGGGACCATACAGTCAAAGGTATCCACTCCACTCTGAACGATTTCGAACACATCCTCCAGGGTCCCGATCCCCAGGAGGTGCCTCGGCCTGTCATCGGGCAGAAACGGCACGGTCCATTCCAGCACACGATACATGTCCTCCTTGGAATTGCCCAGGGACCCACCGATCGCAAATCCTCCAATGGGCAGGCCTGCCATAAAGGAGGCACTCTCTTGCCTCAGGTCCCGGTAGGCCCCACCCTGAACAATGCCCAGAAGGGTTTGATTTCCACTCCCCCCCTTCTCGAATGCCTCCAGACAACGAAGCGCCCAACGGTGGGTCCTCTCCATGGCCTTTCGGGTATAATCAAAGTCATGCAGCGGAGAGGTGCACTCATCCAGAGGCAGGATGATATCGGCCCCAAGTTTCCGCTGAATCCCGATGACCCCTTCGGGAGTGAACCGATGTCCGGAACCGTCCAGGTAGGAGATAAATTCCGCTCCCTCCTCGTTGACCCTCACCAGCGGTTTTTCCTTTCTGCCGCTGAGGTGTCCTCCGCTGTCCTTTCCCTCAGGGAATATCGATGCGATCTTCCCTACCCCCTGCTCCTTACCGGCACCGAGGCTGAAGATCTGGAATCCGCCGGAGTCCGTCATGAGGGGACCTTCCCATCCCATGAACCGGTGCAATCCTCCCACCTCCTGAATCAGGTCCTCGCCCGGCCGGAGATGGAGGTGGTAGGTATTGGCGATAATGACCTGAGTGCCCAAGCTCTTGAGGTCCTCAGGTCTCATGGCCCTCACGGAGGCCCGGGTGCCCACGGGCACAAAGGCGGGCGTTTCGATGGCACCGTGGGACGTGCTCAGTCTTCCCGACCTCGCCTGACCATCCGCTCCCAGTATGTCAAAGGCGAACATGACTCGGCTTACTCTTTTTGAGTTATTTTAACCTCTTGAAAAAATGAAGGTGTTTCCTTTGCTCACCCTCAATGCAGGACCTTATCTTCATCCGCCTCTTCGTCCCAGATTTCCCCGGTCATGGACAGGGCCTCGTAGACCGCATCGGTAATGTCCTCATCATCAGAGTTCAAAAGATCTCCAAGGATCTCCGATGCCTCCTGAGGGCGTATAAAAACTGCGGCTTCAATGGCGGCGAGCAGGAGGGACTTTTCGGTTTCCTCTGAAGCGATAAGCCCGGCGATATACGGCCAGGCCGCATCCACCTCCCAAATGCCGGCGGCACAGACCGCCTGGTAATAAATCTCCTGGTTTTCGCTTTCCAGGGCCTCGAGTATCCAGTCATCGAATCCTCGAATGAAACGCATGCAGAAAACCGCAGTCAGTCTCCAGTCCTCGTCTTCTTTTTGATAGGCGGCGCTCACGGCACCCCGGTGCCAGTCCTCCGGGGCACGCACCGATGCCTCCAGGATCCGGCGCCGCACTTCCTTGGGAAGGTCGGCATCCCCATAAAGCTCCCGAAGCGTTTCCTGGATCTTATGAAAGGTCTGCTCGCTTATCGGCACGTCCTCAGGATCTTCGAACGCGTCGATATATGCCTGTTCAAGGGCCGCCCCAAAGGAAATCGCGGCTGTGCCGCGCAATGTCTCCGATTCATCGTTGTTGAGCAGGATGGACAATAAGGCATCCATCAATTCGTCGTTGATGACGACAAAATCGCCTGCCAACTCCGCGGCCAGGAGCCGGTCGGATGCATCGGCCCGATCATCCCGGAGAACCCCAAGAAGCAATTTATCGGCGTCTTTCGGCCACTCCCAGGGGGGTGTATCTCTCAAGGTCTCAAGGTCCATCTTGTTTCCTCCTTTGTCCTATGATGCATTTCGGTGTTCTTCCCGGGTTTTCTCACCCTTACATCTTCGAATTCTACCCGCCCGATTCGTATTTTCCCGGTCCCATTCCCATTTCATGGGATTGTGGGTGAGATAATCCCGAATTTTATTTAATTCATGTTCATTGCGAATGATATGTTCGTAATAATTTCGTTGCCATAATTTACCGTGAAACCGCGTCCAATCGGATTGTTTCACACCGCGTATGTATGCGTTTGTGGTCATGGTTTTAAACCATTGCACCACCCGATGTAGGGGCGAACCTATGTGTTCGCCCGACGTGCGTTCGCCACGCGTGTGTTCGTTCGTTATGTGTTCGCCCCCTGGGTGTTGGTTCGATGTGTGTTCACCCGATATTTGCCTATCCAAAATCGGGATTACGGTTTCACTTCCCAGCTCTTTATAACATATCCCATGTTTTTATACCCGCGTAGGCGTTTGTCCCACATCCTGGCAAGTTGCGGATGATCCCGCTCGACATAATCATATATGCGCACATCCCTCTTACCGGCGTGTTCCCGGTGTAAACGGCCCGCGTATTGTTGGAGCGTCCCCTTCCACGAAATCGGCATTGCAAGAAACAGAGTATCCAATGGAGGGTAGTCGAAACCCTCACCAATAAGGCGTCCGGTGGCAAGCAGCACTCGAGGCGCCGAGTCGTCCATGTCGGCGAGATTTGAGAATATGGCGGCACGCTGCTTTTTAGACATCCTGCCATGTAGTACAAAGCAATGCTCAACGGCTGCACCAAGTGCCTCTCGAAGCAACTTCAGATGTTCGGTTCGTTCAGTTAAAACGATTATTTTCCTGCCCTCGCGATAGGTTTCGATAATGTCCCTGGCGATACGTTGATTGCGAATGACATTGGTGGCGATCAAACGAAACACCTCCTGAATGCTTGCTTCATGTGGGATATCCGGAGGTTCAAGCAACTGCGGCCGGACCTCGAAGTGCACGGGTGCAGTGTCTGGTCGCTTAGCGCTATGGCGGACAGGTCCGCACTGCATGAAAATGATCGGATGATGTCCGTCACGCCGGATTGGCGTTGCCGTGAGACCTACGACATATCTCGCTCTTGCCTGTTTCAGGATGGACTCGAAGGAAAATGCCGACAAATGGTGACATTCATCCACGATGATTTGTCCATAACGGTCGAGCAACTCCGGCAGATCTTCCCGACGCGACAGGGACTGCATTACGGCAATATCGATATGTCCGGAAGGTTTTCTCTTGCCGCCGCCAATCACACCAAGCCCCCCTTTGGGCAAATCAAGGAAAGCGAGAAGGCGGTCCTGCCATTGATTGAGCAGTTCTATGCGATGGACGAGAATCATTGTGCTCACCGGCCGCCTGGAAATAAGCGCGGCGGCGGTCACTGTCTTGCCAAAGGCCGTGGGCGCGCACAAAACGCCTGTTTCATATGCCAGCATCGCGCTGACGGCGGCCGATTGATAGCTACGCAATTCGCCACGAAAGCTGATCGTAATTTTGGACCCGGTTTGCCGCTCATCCTGAAATTCAGTCTTTATGTCATTCCGGGAAAACAGATTCTGCACCGCATCCAGACAGCCCCTCGGGAGTCCGATATGTCGAGGGAAATTTTCGGCGCAACCAATAATTCGGGGTTTGTCCCAGACCGGGAGGCGCATCGCCTGATATTTATAGAATTCCGGATTCTGAAAGGCGGCCAAACGGATCAGCCGGTTGGTAAGCGGCTGGGGAAGGTTGGCCTTTTCAATAAAGATCTGGTTTGCCAGGACCAGGTTGATAGAAGCCGGCAAAGGACCGGGTATCTTCATGCTGGACGGAGCAGGCGGTTTCCACGGTTCAGACGTGTCCTCCGCGGTTACGAATGAAACATCCAGCGGATGCCCTCCTCCGGTCGCCCGCAGGACAGTGCTTTCCACCTCCCCAACGCCCATCCTCGAAAGCGATGCAAGATAGGACCACTGATCGGGAAAGGGTTCGAAACGATCGTTCACGAACACGCTCCGCCCCTGTTCGCGAGGCTTTTTCTGAAGGGGAAGTGCAATGAGATTGCCGAAACCGCCCTTGGGGAGGACATCTTGACTTGGGAAGAACCGGTCATAACTGCTCAGCGCAAGTTGCCTTGTTCGGGCGCAGGTGTGACTGATAAGCGCTGCCCCCAACCGCCTCGCATCGCGGGCAGGGAGGGCCTCGGAAAAGAAAATCCAGACATGCGCGCCAGAACCCGAACGTGAAATTTCCAGGGCAACGGGCACATCCAACTCTCTGCAGGAATGGACAAATGCTTCGCTATCCCCGCGCCAGTCACCTTCGTCAAAATCCGCCGCAATGAAAAAACAGGTATCATCGGTCATCAAGGGATAAACACCGATGGTGTGCTTCCCTGTCAGGTGGTCATGGATAACCTGATCGCTGACCGGCAACAACAGGCGCTGATCACAAGCGGCACATTTCACGCGCGGCTTGCCGCAGACGCCCTGCCGCCATTCGTTTCCGCAGGCTGGAACGTAGCCGGACCCGCCCTTGGCCGAATCCCAGCGGATGGGATAGACATCCACACGTCCACGAAACAGGCGACGAAAAAGTGCCACCTTTTCAGAAGGTGTGAGGTGTTGGCCAATCTTTCCGGAAGGCTTAGGTTGCGTTGATTTGTTACCGGAGTCTGGGAAACACTTTTCTTCCCAGGGAATACCATGTTCGGCGAGTAAGGTTTTGAGGCGGATGTTCTCTGTGCGAAGTTTTTCGAGTTCCGAATATTGACTCTCATTTTCGCAATTTGAAGAGGTCATATGGCCTTTTCTGCAGCTTGCTTAATGTCGCTAAAACAGGGACATTCGTAAGGTTGAATTATAATTCTGCCCCCGGAAGGATGGTCAATCGACTTTAATAAAATCCCTTTCAATGACTTAATCAGAAGCATAGGGTTGTCGAATTTTGCCAGATCACGGGGGATTTCCAAATCAAGCCTTCAATCTCCGACGGAAGATCGCGTGCACGCAAACGGGTTCGCCAGTTTTGTCTTGCCGCAGCCCCAAGGACTCTATATTGCAGCCAGGGGAATGTCCGTAAGGAGCTTTTCAGTCCATCCAATTCTCGATTACGTTCAATTTCCAGAACATTTAACCCTGAAATCTCGGTCATTACAACAGAATTTTCATGGAAAGGGGCAAAGACGAGGTTCTTTAAGGTGCCCGATGTTTGGTATCAGTAGGACACCTGTTCCAATTTTTGTCTATCCTCAGATGTATAAATTTTAAAATGTGTTTCTCATGTAGGGGCGGGGCTGAAACCCTCCCCCATCGTATTGCGTAATAAAATGCACAATTAGTCATTTTATCTTTTTGGTTGACAAAAGTTGACATGTTGATTATTGTCTAAACTTGCTAATCCATTTCAACCATCTATTGACATCTTCTGTCGATCCATCCTGTTTTTGATATGTTTATTTATGCCCGACCAACATTTATGATCTACCCAGAGGCATTATGCAAAGCACCCGCCCTGATAGGGAACTAAATATAAAAAACATTACCGAGAAACTTGAGTTAATGGGTTTAACCCAGTCGAAATTGGCCTCAGAACTCGGTGTCTCCCGACAAATCATTTCAAACTGGCTGAAAAAAGAAAAATATCCTCGCCCGGAAAAACTCTTGAGGCTCGCAAAACTGCTGAAACTTTCTTTCGATGAAATTGTGTTAAAAATTGAGACTAAAGAGGAACCGATCATCGCCTTCAGAAAAAAAGGCAGGCATAAAATCTCAGAGGACTATATAGAATCCGCCAAATACATGGGTTCTCTTTTGGAAAAGCTGGTGCCCTATCTGCCCTTTGATCGTTTCTCGCGTCCCTCTTCTTTGATCGATCCTAACCTGGGGTATGAATACATTCATCAAGTGACCAAAGAGATAAGAAAGGAGATCGGTGCGACCGGGACATCGGAGATCCCTTTTCAAAGCCTTATATCTTACTTCAACCAGTACCATGCCGTCATTATACCGGTTTTTTGGGGGACCAGAAATCAACATGAAAATGCGCTGCACATTTACATCCCCAAGACCATGACAACGTGGATCTATCTGAACCTGGACAGCAAGACACACGATTTTAAATTCTGGATGGCCCATGAATTGGGGCATGTTAAATCCCCTGATTTGAAAGGCGACGACTCGGAGGATTTTGCGGATGCCTTTGCAGGAGCACTTCTAGTAGACGAAGAGACCGCCGCTAACGAATACATTCAGATGCGCCGACTGCGCACCATCCCCAAACAGATTAGTCGGCTTAAGGAAATCGCTGAAAAATTGATTGTTTCTCCCTTAACCGTTTACTATGAGATCAATAAGTATGCGAGACATATAAACAAACCTGGATTTGACCTTGAGACGAATAGGGCTATCTACAAGGCCACGACGGTTTTTAACAAGCAATTTCATACCATATCGGAGTATCTATTTGAAAACAAGAAACCTACGGCAGCTGAATATATGTCCTGCTCGAAGAAGGTATTTCAAAGCCCCTTCTTTGAGGTATTGATATCATTTCTAAAAGACAATAAGAAGTCTGCCGGGTTTATCCAGAATCTTCTCAATTTGCCGCTGGCAGATGCTCAATACCTGTACGAAGAGCTCTGCTAATGCCCTCCTGCAATATCATTGTAGATTCCAGTTCCTATTTCAGACTTGCGCAGAGTGTTCGCCCATTGTTGAAAAATCCTTTTGGAAGAGAGAAACACAGTCTTGGAGTGATAGAGGAGCTGGACAAAGAGTATGAGAAAAGCCCAATCCTGAAAAACAAGTTTTTCTGGGTCAGCCAAAAGAAATATAGCGATAACAGAAAGGATTGTTTCTCTCCAACGAGAATTCAGCGCTCGGAAATCAACCACGCCTTTTTCTTCATCAGAGAGTTTGCCAGACAGAGTCAATTCAGCGTTTCCAAAGTGGATATCATTGGGCTGGCATACGCCTATGTATTGAAAATCCCGGTTGTGACTGATGATTCAGATATGCTGGAGGTCGCGAAGGAATTCGAAATCGAAAAATACAAAACCCTGGAACTCATGAAATTGATGGTGAATAGCGGACTTGTGAAGATGAAACAGATCAGGGCGATAGTCTCTTACTGGGCCTATCAGAATGATCAGCCGAAATCATTTCGGAAGGACTTCAAAAGGATATTTTCGGAAGATCCACCTGGATAGCATCATAAGCAATTATGGACGATACGCCAAATCCGTCAGGTCCCAAACAACCATTGAAGGAATTTGATCCCGCACGACGATTCTCTCACCCCACTGTCCCGACAAAATAAGCCGGGTCCCATACATCTCCTTCAGGGAAAAACCGATCCTTTAAATTCGGAAATCGGTCCAGGAGGGCATCCCCAGGAAGCTGCTTGATATCCAAGATCACATCCTCCACGGAACGATCTACATCACACTCCAAGTACACATGAATGTGGTCGTTGCACAGCCACAACAGGCGCACCATCGTGCAGTCGGATTCGTCGTATTCCCCAAAAACCTCCTGGAAAAAAGCCGCATAATCAGTGCCGTCGACGAAAGCGGGCGTCCTGTGAATCACATTCCAGGCCGAGTGATATTTGAGCACTGCAAACACTTCATCAGGTTGGCGCGCCAGCCTTTGGCGATCCAGCAGCAATGAGAACTTTTCCCTCTGAGTACGGACCGTATCCTGAAAACGGTCTCTTCCGGAAGATATTTTGGTCTTGGTCGTACCGACAGGTTGAATCCTCTCGGGCTGTCCCACCAGCTCGAGCCCGGGACGGTAGGCCCCGCATTGAAATGCGCCCGGGTACTGAACCGAACGGTTAAGATCGCAAAGGATACTCTCCTCAAACCGAGCATCCGCACAGAAGGGACATCCGGAATGCAAGGCCCCTGCTTTTCTCCCCTTGCAGCTCCGGCATTTTACCGGCAGGATATCTTCGTGCTCCACACTCTCTCCTTTCCGCATTATTCCCCGGTGCCGTTCTTCCGGTTTCCAAGTGTCATTTCAGGGCATTGAAGTTATGAAGAAAGGCCCGTTTCTTTACATTTCACGGCTGTCATGTAAAGAAAAGGCTATCAAATAAATGAAACACCTGAAATGTAAGATGAGGCTCGTTTTTTCGAATGATGTCTCCGGTTTCATCTTACAGTCCGCTTTTCCTGATCTTTCGCTGAATTGAGCAAACTGCGACTCACGGTAAACAGCTAGACGTTTCTTTTAGGGGTGATTTTAAAAAGCCTATCAGCCGTAAATCCATTCCGGTCTGCAGTCGAAAATATCGCATTTCTAATTCTGAAAATTAAAAAGTTCGTTGGCGGGTATGGTTGCGCGATTTCCTGAAATCGCCGCCGTGAAAAGATCAGTCAGCCGATTCCGTTCCCCTTCACGCATTTCATCTGAGACAATGCAGAACTGATAGCGAAGATGATAAAGGGAAACGAAGGCATTCTCAATCCCCCCGCCGATGCGGACTTCATGAACGCCTCTGTTAATTGTTTCAGTGAGGATTGTTGTGACTCCAAGGTTACTCAGATGGCAATGATGACGGGGGTGAAAAAGCATGCCATCGAGCACAACCAGGACATCATTTCGCAGGTGACGATTTCTATCCTTATGGGGATATCGATGGGTTGTAAAATGCAGTGAGGATTTACTGATAAAGTTGGGATCAACCTCGACAGTCCAAATTGGCTGTGGGTTCTCTGCAGGTGAATTAATGGTTACGGCGAACCTATCAGCATTTTCGACATTATACTCACATGAAATATTAAGAAAATGTGCATCAAATCCGGATTTCCACCGCGTCCGAACATCTCCGGGCTGAAGACCCCAAAATCGGTGCAATGTGCGTTCATAAATGCCAAACCAATTTAGTGGATTGTCTGGCTTGAAGGCCATTCTTTCAATCGTATCCCAAATAATGGCATAGCGTTGCATATCATTGGGGGTCATGGCTCGCCCCCTTGATTTTGGAGGAACTCGAGCACCGAGCGGAGCCGACGAACTCCCTCGGGATCTCTATTTTCGGTAATGTCTGAAATGAGATCGATATCCGCTTGAATCTCTTCTTCCGTGATTCCTCGCCAGAGTTCCCCTTCAAGTCGGTAAATACGGAAGAACTGCCGGAGTTGAGGCCAAAAGCGGAGGTAACGTTTGAGGACTCCCTGTTCAACCCACCACAGCATCTGCAGGTCACCTAGGACATCGCGGCGCCGTTCCAGATCACGTAGTTGTGAATCCGTCCAATTGCCGTTGATCTCGACTGAATAGATTCGGTTAGGGTCCTGATCCTTAACGCGGATCAGAAGCTCCTCCACAGGTTCATGGCCTTCACCGCCCTGCAGTATAATCTCTGCACAAGGGAAATAACCGTAAGTGTTTGCCTTTCCCACCAGGAAATCCCTCACCGCCTCTAGGTTCTTGCGGTCTCGGTAGGATACAATGATGCGGTCCTGGCGCTCAATGCCAAAAAGTCCTGCGCCAATCTCCTCAAGCAAAGGCAGAATACTCAAGGCATTTATTTCCGAAGTGGTCGAAGCCTCTATTTCTCTCCAGAAATTGTCCCACCCGGGCTTCCCGTCTTCTCCGACCGGTATATTAAGACCTACCGGGCTTATCTCATGCTCCAGTGCCCACTCACGAACGGCTTTCTCTTCGGGAGAAAGAGGAGGAGCAGGGCTCCATTCGATTGCCTGATCAATCAAGGGATTAATCACCGCAGGCCACTTCGTTGGAGCATCAAGGGTTGGTTCATGCCGGAGAAAAATCCAATTGCGGTAGATCGCTTCATTGGCACCAAGTCGAGTCTCGTGCTCCGAGAATAAACTGCCCGCGATATAACCATCCCTCTTTACTACAGAGAATACGTCGACGGGGAAATGCCCAAAGGGAACATTTAGCAAGTCACTACTGACCTGGCGACATGCCAAAGCCACCGCGGCGGAATGATCTTTGCGGTGCTGGGTGCGTTGAAAATAATAGGCATTGAGAAGTCGCAACGCCTGCCGTACATTTCCCCCCGAATACTTGCCGAGCAAAAGGAATGCCTTGCTATAGAGAGGGGCATAGGGTCCCAATCGTTTTTTGAACATCTCGAGAAGCACATCCTGCTGGATGCCGCCAATAAATAGCTTTCTGATTCCAAGGCGAAAGTCCTTTTCTAGAAAAAGATGGACGGCATTTCCTTCAAAAAGGGTCTTCCAATGGGCGAGAAACGTAAGCGTATCCCCCAGTGAAAAGTAATCAGAGGTCCCCGGATCGAACTTGTCAACGCCCTCAGCAATGATCACGGGCTCCCTTCCAGTTTTCTCGGCAAGCCTATCCATGAGTACACCACACGCCTTGCGCACCAAGGAAGGGGCTTCAGCTATGACGGAACACGTTTCTCTCAATTGTCTGGCAGTCTCTAAATTCGAGGGGTAAGTCGATATGGCCTCGGCAAAGACAGACCACGAATCTGCCGCAACCGACGGAAAGTCTGATAGAGTGATCCCACTTCCCTCCGGATTGATTTCGGCTTTTAAACACATCTGCAGCACCTGCCCAACGAGAAGCATCGTATAGCTGGCGTCAGAGTGTTCGATCGGGTCAGTATCAAACCGGACGCGGATGACCACAGTTTCAGGACGAGATAGAGCGACTTCATTGAGCAAAGTCGTCTTCCCTGATCCTATTTGTCCGCCGAACAGGACGGATTCACGGACATCGGAGTCAAACCACCCCTGCAAGGCTGCACGCGCCTCCGGTCGACAGTCTACAAACAGGAGACGGAGCTCATCCGGCGTGGATAAGGCAATGCCGTCATCCAGATTTACACCTTGTTCGCGTCGTTTCAAGACGTCTTCCTCCGCTGCCTGCGCATGTTCTCCGCAGCAAGCTCCCAGTCGGGGAAAATCCCCTTCTTATTCCACTCGGTCCAGAAGTCGATGGTGGAGCTTAAGGGTGGCTCTGAAGGCTTATTGATCTTAATACGGCTGGGTAGCAATACGGCATCACCAACAACCAGGGCTTCTCCGATATCAAGAATCGGAAGCATTTCCAAAAAACTGGACAGGCTCTCCGGCATCAATCGCCGGACAACTTCCTGGTCTGAACCGTTCGTCAGTCGAAGTGCCATGACATTATTGCACTGGCTGAGGATCGTTGTGCTGACATCGGATGGACGTTGGCTCACAATGATCAGCGCTACACCATATTTTCTACCCTCTTTGGCAATCTTTTCGAAGTTATCCACTGCCCGTTCCTGGTTGGGGTTGCCCTTGTCTCTCGGAAGATATATGTGGGCTTCATCGCATACCATCGCCACCGGATGGCGTTTTTCATCGGGCATCCAGAATTGGAGAAAATATACGAGCCGGGCCACAATGCCCAGCATGACCGGCAGGACATCTGAGGGAACTTCCGAGAAGTCAATGACCTTGATTCCGCCTTTTTCCCTTCTAAAATCGAGGAGTTGATTGGCCATATTGTGGAAGGCTTCGTAAGTGTGACACTCATCGGGGGCCTTAAAAAGAAATCCGTACCGGCGGTCGTTCAGTTTGCCCTGGATCCTTGCCAATAGGCGGCTAAATTGACCGAAGAATGTACCCTGTTTAAGCCCGCGGGCGCCCTGTACCATTTCTTCATTAAGTCTTCGGATCTCGGAAATAACCGCCGTCAGATCAAAAGGAACAGGACTGTCGATGGTGAAGGAGTTCAGGACTTCCATCTTATTTAAGGCTTTAAGTTTCGTTGTTTTTTCAGCCACCACGGTATCTTGAAAGACCAATGCCTGGTTGTGGGCGGTAAATTCGCTTTGGTCCACAAACATGGATAAAAGCTCTTCAGCATTCATCAGCCAATAGGGCAGATAGAGAAGGTCGTTTGATGCCGTGCCCAGGTCATCAGGGCCGGGGATTTGCAGGTGATGAGCATAGGATAAATTCCGGTATTCTCCGTGCAGGTCGAATACAATGAGATTTGAGGAAGGAAGTTGGGCGGCCCTTTCGAGAATAGTCGCAACGGTCCAGGACTTCCCGGATCCGGTGCTTCCGAGGAGAGCCGCATGCCGTTGAAAAAATTTGTCTCCATCCAGATAAGCCTTTGCCTTCAGATCCAGCGTATAGAATCCTATCTCCAGGGCGTGCTCTGTGTCGCCGCTGAGAACGAGAAGCCCCATGAAAATCTCAAGCGCTTTGTCTCGCAAGACAAAGCACTCCCGATGAATGTCGGGCAAGTGAACAAGTGATCGGGTAAAATTGTGGGTTCGCGCGATCTCGATAGAAGACAAGCGCCTTACGGTGCCCACCAGAGTGACGGTCACCGTATTGCCCTGAATCAGATCGCCGCGATTTTCACGCTCTTCACTTGCGACTTCCATGTCCGGATCACCGGTTGCGGAGGTTTCGCCGGCAATACTCTGCCGAGCAATACGTTCGACCATACCGATGAGCCAGTCATCCATGGGGCCCGGTATCGGCAGTGTAACCAGTTTTCCTACGCTTGCCCTATCCAGATGATCATCTTCTGCATCAATCGTGAGTCGCCGGGTGTCTACGGATCGAACGCGCCCCAGGTAGCTTGCATCATCCAGGGGTGAACTCTGATTAAAAAGGAAAAAGGCCATAACTATTCTCCTATGACTTTACTTACAAAAATGTCGCTCGACCAAAGACGTTCGTTCTCAATTTCGATAGTGTCGGATAAGTTCCGGTTCTTGACGAGAGTACTGTTCTCGATCGTATCGCCGCCTAAGTCCTGGGCCCCTGTCAGTATCCAGATATTCTCTCCGATTGCACAAAATTTTTCATGCACAGGGGAAGGATCGCGCGTCAAAATGATAATGGGAATTCCGGTTTTTGCTTTTTCTTTAAGGATATTGTGCACATGATAATCGTTGAATCCGTATCCAATGACCAGAAAGGCATTGGCTGTGCGCAGTGCACGATCAGCCTCTGCAAACCAGGCTTCACGATTTTGTGTCACCGCATGGTCTTTGAGATCCCCTGGAGGTGCTAATAGTCTCTGATGTGTCTCCGGATACGAACAGGTCCAGATATCGCTTTCGATAACAGTTCCATCACCGGACATGAAGAGGTTGATCGAGCCATGAACCTTCATAATCTCCACACAATTTACAGGAACGCTGATCACCCGGCGTTTACCCTTATTGGTTGTTGTTTCCTTTTGAAAAAGGGCATTTCGCTCAGCACCCCAATCATATTTTTTCAGGACGCCGCCCACATACCCGGTCGTATAGCGAACCCCCATCCGGGAGCAGGCGTACTCAATAAAGAGATCATAGTTAAGAGTTACAATAGGCAACCTGGGGGAACTTCTCGGGAGCCTTTGTACAAGTATTCTTAAAAGATTGGAACACGGCCAATCGATATCACCTGTCAAAAGCGCATCACGACAAAGCGCATCCTGATCGGCCACGAAATCACCCGTGCTTTTGGAAATGATTGTCAGGAGGTCTCTATTCAGGGGGACTCCTGATAAAGCTTGTTCGAGATCAAGGTTGTTGCGCAGACGATCTGCAATGGTACCCCAGCCCGAGCAGGCATTGAGGCTATGATCTTTTAGAAGATGCTCCCTCAGAGCACCCATGCCCATATTCCGATTAACAGCTATCGACGGTCCTGTCCCAATAAGAAGCAGCCATTTCTGATGATCCCTGAGCAACCGCTGCAGCTCACTAACAACCTTAATGAGTTTTTCATTTTCAGTTTTGGGGTCTGAAATCATTATTGTCATTCAATGAAAAAAGTGCACTAACACTTCTGATCTGAGCAAAGTCCATCATGTTTGGCTAAAAATAGCCCCGGCATCCATTAGGAGTTCAGAAATCAGCTCGCGATGTAATTGGAATGCGGACCTTTAACCGCATCCAAGCTCAACGAAATTGTGATTTCATATAATGACCCGTGGATCTCCTATGTAAGTCGCACGATGTAGTCCACTAAATCGGCAACAACCCTGCCCAAAGGACTTTTATTTTTCTAGCACAATTTTATAGCAGGAGTTGACTTAGGTGTCAAATTTAGACCGTCTCCATCATCTTGTATATTTTGGCAAAATGCCAAAATGGACACATTTTCAAAAGGGGATATGAGTCTAAAGTTGCAGTCGGTGAAACATCTAGATTTCAGGCATTTCGTTTTTCAATTCCATAGCCAACCAGTGAATGACAACAACACTCAGTTTCTAAAGCTTTCGGCGATCCTCGATCCCAAATCTACTTGGTATTTTCAGGAAATAAATACCCAATGGCCAGGCTTCACTATCTTTTCCAAGAATGCACCCGCGGGAATGGCTTGGCGGATGCCGAGAGGTACAAATGATCCTTCCCGGTCTGAGCCGGAACGCACATATTTCTCATAGACATGTAGATAATCTACCAGCTTGTGGTAAATTATCTCGAACGGAAATTGTATTTAAGTTCTCCTCGCCCCTTTAGCAGACATCGCTTGCACATAACGCCTTGAAATAACGAAACATCCTGAGGAGGACAAAACCGGGAGATACGTCACGCAAGAAAGGGTGAGGTATTTCTTCGAGGCCATTTAAAAAGGCCAAAAAATTCCAAGCTTAAAACCCCTCTTCCTCCCCCGAAACCATCTCAAAGGAGGTCGAAGAGGCCTCGTCATAGATCTCGGAGAGCACTTCAAGGAAATCTTCATTCCCCCTCCAAAAGGGGAAACCCCCGAGGCGCCTGGGCAGGGCCGCCGGAATGACGGGAATCGAGGGGTCAGTGGGGGCATAGGAAACAGGGGCCTCGGATTTCCAGAAGGTCTCCGGGTCTTCGGTTAGGGCTTCAGGCGGATAGACCTCGGGAGCCGACCGCTCCAACGGCCCGCGACGACCCTTTCGCGGGCCTGAATCCGCATCCCCTGTCAGGTAGTCGAAAAGCTCTTCTCTGGTCAGGCCCCGCAATCGAAAAAGCAGGAAGGGGTCCCGGTCGAATCGCTCGGCCAGGAGGTAGTAGACGGCCGCGATGTGCTTACAGGGGTTGGACCAGTCAGGGCAGGAGCAATCCGTCTTGAGATCGCCCTGTTTACCGGGGAAAAGGGGGATACCGGCCTCATCGAAGACCTCCTCGATGTTCTGGGGCATTTCTCCTGCCAGCATTCGGGTCATGAAGATGGGGCGCTCGGCAAAGGCGGCGGCGATCTTTTTCCAGTTGTTCTGCGTGATCCGTTTGAGCTTGATGGAGACTTGATAGGCCCCGGAGCGGGATCCCTGGACCGAGGCCCGGATCTCGCCCTTTTTGATCTCAAGGTCCGCCACCTGACCCCTGCGGGCATAGGAACGCCCCCGGGCCAGGCGGGCACCAATATTGAAACTCTCGAGCACCTGGAGCCATCGTTTTCCCCACCATTGGGTGGCGAAGGTCCCCCGTTTGCTGTGGGCCTTGATGCCCCCCTTGACCTCACGGGGGGTTGCGGGCTCATACCAAAAATATCCACGATAGCCTCGTCGTGCCATGTCACTCCCCTACGGCATTTTTGCTCAGGGCAAAGATGGTCTTCAGTTCGTCGTTTGAAAGCTCGGTCAACCACCCCTCACCTGTCCCCACCACCTGATCCGCTATGGCCGTCTTTTTTTCGATCATCTCGTCGATGCGCTCCTCAAGGGTGCCCGAACATATGAACTTGCGCACCTGGACGTTCCGGGTCTGGCCGATGCGAAAGGCCCGGTCCGTGGCCTGGTTTTCCACGGCCGGGTTCCACCATCGATCGAAGTGAAACACATGGTTGGCCCGCGTCAGGTTCAGACCGGTCCCCCCAGCCTTGAGGGAGAGGATAAAAAAGGGCGGTGCGTCTTCTTCCTGTTGAAATCGATCCACCATGAGGTCCCGTTTCTTTTTGGTGACCCCCCCGTGCAGGAACAGGGCCTCCCGGCCGAAGGTCTCCTGAAGGTGGCCTTTCAGAATCTCGCCCATCCGGGCAAACTGGGTAAAGATGAGGGCACGTTCCCTGTTTTCCAACATCTCCTCCAGCATCTCTTCCAGGCGTTTAAGTTTTCCCGAACGGCCGTTGACGGCGGAACCGTCACCGAGAAACTGCGAGGGGTGGTTGCAAACCTGTTTGAGACGGCTGAGGATGGAGAGCACAATCCCCCGCCGCTGCATGCCTTCGGCCTCCGCCAGCTTCTCATGTGCCTCCCTGATAACGGCCGCATAGAGTGAAGCCTGTTCCTTTGTCAGGGAACAGAAGGTCTTCATCTCCATCTTTTCGGGCAGATCCGAGATGATGGAGGCGTCGGTCTTGAGCCGGCGCAGGATAAAGGGTCCGGTCATCCGCTTGAGACGTGTCGCCGTTCCTTCATCACGGTATAGCTGAATAGGCCTGAAGAAGTGCTTCTTGAAAGCCCCCTGGGACCCGAGAAGCCCGGGGTTCAGGAAATCCATGATGGCCCAGAGATCTCCGACATGGTTTTCCACGGGCGTACCGGTCAGGGCCATTCGAAAGTCGGCCCCCAGTGCCCGTGCGGCCCGGGACTGCTTGGTCTCGGGGTTCTTGATGTTCTGGGCCTCGTCCAGGACCACCCCGGCCCACTCCACCCCCTTCAGGGTCTCCTGGTCTCTGTGGAGCAGGCCATAGCTGGAAATCACCAGGGCTTGGGATCGTGCGGCCTTTTTGAACGTCTCCTTCTTTTTTCGTCCCAGGCCGTGGTGGACCATGATGTCCAGATGGGGAGTGAACCGTTCGGCCTCCTTTCGCCAGTTGTTCACAACCGAGGTGGGACAGATAATAAGGACCGGCCGGGTTTCACCACTCTCCCTTTCCCGCGCCACCAGCGCAAGGGTCTGAATCGTCTTGCCAAGGCCCATATCGTCGGCCAGGCAGGCCCCCAGGCCCCACTGTCTGAGGAAGGAGAGCCAGGAATAGCCCCGCACCTGGTAAGGGCGCAATTGTCCGCCGAAGTCCTTTGGAGAAGTCTGCTCCTCAAAGCGGCTCTCTCCATCCAACTGCTTTAGGAGTCGGCCGACCCAGCCCGTGGCTTTGAGCCCCTCAAAGGGCAGACCTTCCAGTTCGTCCCGGGCCCCGAGGGCCATGTGGAGGATCTCCCTGAGGCTCGCCTCCCCGGTCTCCCGCCTTTTCCAGAAATCCAGGGCCGTCCGGATCTGCTCTCCATCCAGTTCCACCCACTGGCCCCGGAACCGGACCAGGGGCGTTTTCATTTTGGCCAGGGCCGCGAGTTCTTTAAAAGAGACCTTCTTGCTCCCGAGGGCCACCTCCCAGTTGAACCGCACCAGGGTGGCCAGGGAAAGGCCGCTCTGGGCCTGCATCCGGGGGCTTTTCACATGGGCGCTCACGGACAGCCTGGCCTTGGTCCCCTGGGGCGTCCACCACGCCGGAAGGATGATCCCGAAGCCGGCGGACTCCAGGGCCCCGGACTCCCGGATCAGGAATTCATGCGCCCCGGGGGTATTCGTCTCGAACCCCCCGGGATGAGGGGCCTCCAGGCTGCCGGCTACGCCCGGAGAAAGGCCCGCGGCCTGGCCCAGGGCCGCAAGCAGGTATTCCTGCATCCCCCTGCCGTAGCGGTTCAACATGGAAGCTGCCGGATTTTGAGTATCCCAGATATCATCCACCCGAACAAGCAGACTGCGGTCTTCCCGGGGTTGAAGGAGATAGCGGATTTGCCAGACCTCTTCGGGCCTTTTTCGCGATCGGGTAGATCTCCCGTCTCCATCCTCCGGTTCCTCCAGCCGAAAGCAAAGGCGAAAGGGAGACTGGGAAACGACCCGGGCCGGACGCTGCCATTCCCGGACCTGTCCTTCCAGGGCGGCGAGCTGGTGGCCGTCATCCCAGGCAACCGACGCCTCCGGGGCCTTCAAGGCATAAAGCCAGGCGTCGTGGATGCTCTCAAAGACGGGTTTCTTCCTTCGCCGGGCGACCCTGCCCCGATCCATGAGGGCGGATGCGCGAACCAGCCGGTCCACGGTCCGGGCCACAAAGGCCTGGGTGATTTGCCGGGCCGGGACCGTCGGAGGGACGGTCGCGGCTGTTTCCGTAAGACACCGGGCCGACGCCGGCATTCCTTGCACCAGGGCATTGAACCGCTCTTCTTCCTGGCCCTCCAGGACCGGTTCCCATTGGGCCAGGTACCCGTTCCCGGACTGCGCAAGACCCGGGAGATAGCCCTGCCGGGTGACCAGGGCCCCGGCAAAGCCCAGGACCTCCGCCCACCACAAAAGATCCGAACCCGGTAAAACGCCCCGAGCCAGAAATTCTTTTCCCCGGCAGGCGCAAAGGAAGTCCCTGGTCTCCTCAAAGGTGAAAGCACGGGTAGTGACCGACCAGGGGAGCAGCTCGGTCTTGCGCCGGCCATTGGGAGGATCGTCGATCAGGGGACTCGATGGAAAGGGGGCGTTTCCCTTGGAAGGCAGCCAGACGGAGAGAATCCCCGTCTGTTTTTTCGTCGCCTTGAGGCCGCTCGGAAAACTTGAAAGAGCCTCCCTCAGGCCTTTTAAACCGGCATCGTAAGGAAAGGGCCTCGCCTTAGGCGTCGTGGGTCTTCGTCCCCGTAAGGGGGGAGGTTCATAAGGGGTCTTGGGGGACATTTCACCCCAAAGATAAAAGGTTTCATCATGCCATGCGGCGTGGAGAATGATCATGTGAGGTTCCTGGCTTTATCCGTTAAAATTGACATTATCCTTGGAACACTTTTATAGCTTCCATTTTTATTTATTCAAACAAAAATCCGTGCATGCAGAAATCAGTAAAATATCGTCAGGGTTCGATGGTAAGGTCTCTCCCTGAACCGGTCCTCCTGCCCCATATTCCAGAGGAGCCAATCGATCTCAAGGGCCTTGAGGTCTTTTCCCAATCTTTCAAGCTCGTTCCGGATTAATTCCACGGCCCACACGGTATTCGCCCTGATCTCCACCTCCTCGGGACTGCCGGGTGCCAGCAGCACCCGTTGGTCAACCTTTTCAGCGAGAACCGAATCATACTTGAGGATCCCCAATTGCCTCAGCACCTGGGGCAGCTTGTAATCCGCAAAGGCCGTGAGCCGATCGATATCGGTGAATTCACCCCAACCCCTGCCTTGGAAGGCCCCGTAAAGATCGGCCGCCAGGATCTGTGCCCGCTTGAGGAAGAAAACCTTCTCTCCCTCATAGACCGCCACATCCCGGTAGGAGAAGAGCTTTTCGGAAAGCAGCCCGGCAAGACCCAGGGCGGATCGCCCTGCGGCTTCCACCAGATTGCAGGCCTCTCCGCCGAATTCATTCAAAAGGAGTTTCCCCAGTTCGTTGAGATTGGCCGTCCGCCGATCCATGAGTGGCAACTCTCCCTGCCCTCCCAGCATTTCCTTCAGATCATCAACGGAAAGTCCGGCCAGATAATCGGCCTTGTGAAGAGGAGCGCCCTTCTCCACCGCCTTCTTGAGAGCCGTCGCCAGGGCATAATAACCGGATATCCTGCGTCCCTCGAATACGATTTCCCATCTGCCTTTTCCCCTCAATGCCCAAAAGCAGAAGTTAATGGTATCCAAGACGAAAAAATACGCCACCGTCTTCACTCCACCGTCAAAGAAGTGATGCCGGCTGTCCCAGGGGGGAATCCCGGTGTTCTGCTCGACCATTCTTCGAACGACGGCATCCAGAGCCTGCCTGTCGATCTCCGCAAACCGGCTCTTTTGTGCGACCTTTTTTGTTGTTTCCAGGACTTCGAACATATGAGGTTAAAGGTCAAAGGTTAAAGGTCAAAGAAGAGGAAGGATCGCTCCGCCTGGGGTCACTTTATTTCTTCAATTTCTGTCTTCCGTATTCTCTCTTCTGTATTTTGTGCCCTGTCTTCTGTCTCCTGTATTCCGACTTCTGTATTCTCTCTTATCATCCCATCTCCCCGGCCCTGTGACAGGCCACCAGATGGTCTTCTCCTCCGGTCCCCGGCACCGCTCTCAGAAGGGGTTCTTCTTTTACGCAACGATCGATCATCATAGGGCACCGGGTATGAAAACGGCATCCGGAGGGAGGATGAATCGGAGACGGAATGTCCCCTTGAAGGATAATTCCTTTTCTCTTATTTTGGGGATCAGGGATGGGGATGGCGGAAATCAGGGCATGGGTATAGGGGTGTTGCGGGTTTTTGTAAAGGGAATCCGCATCGGTGACCTCGACGACCTTCCCCAGGTACATCACCGCGATACGATCGGAGATGTGCTTAACAACGGCGAGGTTATGGGCGATGAAAAGATAGGTCAGGCCCATTTCTCTTTGGAGCTCCAGAAGGAGGTTCAGAATCTGGGACTGAATAGAGACATCCAGGGCGGACACCGGTTCGTCGCAGATGAGCAGTCTGGGGCTGAGGGCGATGGCCCTGGCAATACCGATCCGCTGGCGCTGCCCGCCGCTGAATTCATGGGGAAATCGTGCCATGACGTCAGAGGGCATTCCGACCCGTTTCAGAAGATTGCGGACATCCGCCTTTCTCCCCTGCGGCCCATTGATGCGGTGAATAATAAACGGCTCTTCCAAAATATTGGCGATCGTGTGCCGGGAGTTCAGGGATTCGAAAGGATCCTGGAAGATCATCTGCATATCCCTGCGAAGTTCCTGCAAATCCCCCTTCCCCAATGTGGACATGTCCCTGCCGTCAAAGAACACCTTTCCGCCGGTGGGTTCATAGAGCCTCAGGATGGCTCTCCCCACAGTCGTCTTCCCGCACCCGGACTCCCCGACAAGGCCCAGCGTCTCCCCGGCCTTGATCTTCAGTGAAACGTCGTCGACTGCGTGGACCCTGCCCACCTGACGCCGTAAGACACCCCCGCGGATGGGGAAGTACATTTTGAGGTGCTTGATTTCTAACAAATTTTCAGACATCGATTTTTACTCATATCATTAACCAGATTCGATAGGACATGATAGTCGGGCCTTTTCAGGATTCGGATATCAACGTGATTGTCACAATCCTGCGACTGCCCAAGCGGCCATTGGCCCATGGCAAGATTTTGTTTTGTGAAGCATCCCGCCCCAAGCTAGTGCCCATCCGGAAAGGAACTCCGGGCACGCGTGAGTTTTCAATTCTTCGTACCCTTCGGGAACTCAGTCCCACTGCTCCGCAGCGGGTTCCCGGTTTCAGAAATAGGCAATTTTTCGCAAGTTCTAGAAAATCAAAGGATTGCGCGGAGACGTACAAGTGTACGTCGCACAAGGAATCCCGCCGATTGACGCCGAAATTGCGGAAAAGGGCCATTTCTGGATGAAAACAAGCTAGTAGAGGTAACAACTCGCATAATGCCCCTCCCCGACCTGCTTCAGTGGCGGGGGCGCACTCCTGCAGATGTCCATCATATGGGGACATCGGTTCTGGAACCGGCATCCTTCGGGCAATTCGTGAAGACTCGGCACCATGCCCTTGATAATACTGAGATCCGCCTTTCTCGGGGTATCGAGACGGGGTATCGATTCGAGCAGTCCCCGGGTATAGGGGTGCTTCGGTTCCTGAAACAGGGCACTGACCGGGGCACACTCCGCCATCTTCCCCGCGTACATCACCACGACTTCATCACAGATCTCCGCAATGACCCCGAGATCATGCGTAATAAAAATAATGGCCGTCCCGGTCTCTTGCTGCAAGGCCTTCATGAGACCCAGGATCTGAGCCTGAATCGTCACGTCCAGTGCCGTTGTCGGTTCATCGGCGATCAGAATCTCGGGCTTACAGGCCAGGGCTATGGCGATCATGACCCGTTGGCGCATTCCTCCCGAAATCTGATGGGGATAGACGTTCATCCGTTGCTCGGGCTCGGGAATACCCACTTTCCTGAGCACGGCAATGGATTGTTCCCTGATCTCCTCATGGCCCATCTCGGGAAAGTGAAGGCGATAAACCTCTCCGAGCTGGTCACCGATTCTGTGAACCGGGTTCAACGCGGTCATGGGCTCCTGAAAAATCATGGAAATTCGATTGCCACGGATCTCGTGCATCTCATCGGCAGGAAGCCGGACAATATCCGTATTCCCGAAAAGAATCTTTCCCTCTTCAATGATGCCGGAGGGTTTTGGCAAAAGTCGCATGATTGAAAGGGCCGTGACACTTTTGCCGCAACCGGATTCTCCCACGAGGCCCAGGGTCACGCCCCTTCGGACCTTGAAGCTCATATCGTCCACAGCACGAACCCGCCCCTCTTCCGTATCAAAGGCAGTGGCCAGATGGCTGACCTCCAGGACGATTTCTTCCCGGAGTTCGCTATCTATTTCCTTTTTGACTGAAGTTAACGTCATCATTTCGACTCAGGGGTTAAGCGTCTTCATTTTGTACGTCTCCTCGATGCGGGTCACGGGTTCATAGGCTGTCTTTTGCTTCATGGCCTTCCTGGTCTCCTCGTGAAGTTTCTCGTCGTACCACAACAGTCCCCCGGTGAAACTGGAAAAAGGCTCGAAGAGATCATCGGTCTGCTTGGTACCCGGAACATCCGGCAAGCGCCACCAACGCCAATAGGCCTGACGCACGTATGGCACCATGAAGGTGGGCACGTAACACCCGATCTCGTGGATCTTTTCCTGGATCTTTCGGGAAAGCTGAATCCGTTCCTCTTCATCCAGGGAATTCCGGTAGGCATCGACGAGACGGTCCATTTCCGGATCATCCGTGTTGGTGATGTTGTTCGTCTGCCCCTTGTGGGCATTTACTGAATGAAAGTGCTCCCAGTACTGAGGCCTCAAGGACGTGCTCCAGCCCATCCAGGCCACATCATGACGTTTTTCGATAACCTTCTTGTAGGCCGCAGAGGGATCCAGCCGCTGCAGGTTCAATTCGATGCCCGCTTTCTTGGCCTCCTCCTTGAGGACCACGAGCCTTGCGGTGTGCGGTTCCTGACTGTAACTCACGTCCACGGAAAAGCGTCTTCCGTTCTTTTCCCAGATCCCGTCGCCCCCCCGCCGCCATCCTGCCTCTTTCATGGTTTGATCCACCTTGTCCAGATCAAAGCTCCTTGCCCTGATATCAGGGTTGGTATAACGGCCGTATCCCATGAACATCTGATCGAGCCTGTAGTAGTCCCCACGGAGGACCCGGTCAATGACCTTGCCGATATTCATGGCATGGGCAAAGGCATACCGGACACGTTTATCCTTGAAGATCTGTCGGTCCTGATTGAGCCACATTCCCTGAGCGGACTGCTGGGTGTCGTTAAAGAACCAGATCTTTTCGGTATAGCCCTTTTGAAATATCGGGATTCTTGTCTTGTTGTGCCAGAACTCGGGCAGAGTGATGCCGAAGGTACTAATTTTTCCTTTCTTGAAATACTCCCACATAATATTAAAATCCCGCACAACGGTGTATTTGACGGTATTCACGTTAAATCGATTTTTGAAATACCGTAGATCCCGGGCCCACCAGCCCCTCTTTCGCTTGAACTTTACAGCCTTTCCCTTCGTGAAATCAGATATCTGATAAGGTCCCGTATTCGGTACGATCTTCCAGTTATAACGTCGAACAAAATCTTCCTTGAGTTCACCGTAATAATGCCTGGGGGTCGGGGTGAGCCCGAGTTTGAGATGAAGATCGGGTTGCGCTTTGGGGCTGACGACGGCCAGGGTATGATCGTCGTAAACCACGACTTTCTCGATTTCATGGCTGTAGTAGTCGTTGTACCAGGGCGCCACGATGTGCTTGGAGCGCATAAACTCCAGGGTGAAGGCAAAATCATGGGCCGAGACGGGCACGCCGTCGGACCACTTGGCCGCCCGGTTGAGTTTGAAATACATCGTCTTCTTGTCCCTGCCGAATGCCCAATGGGTGGCGAGTTCGGGAATAATATTCTCGGTGTTGGGGTGAATGCCGATCAGGCTGAGTTGGTTTCCCAGGATGGCGCCTCTGAAACTACTGTTAGAATCAGGCCCAACGACCCGGAATGTCAAGGGGAAAGACATAACGGCTGCCCGAAAAGTCCCACCTTTTTTCGCTCGGGGAGAACCAAGGACGGGATCCGAATCATTCGTGATCCATTCGAGATCCTTCGGAATCGGAGTCTCGGAAATCTCGGCCTTGAAGATATTTTCGCCCCGCTCCAAACCTGTTTCAGAAGAACTTACTGCATCGGCCCCCTGATCCCCACAGGCATTCAAAAAAACCATCGCAGAGAAAAAAATCACCACGACAACCAATAATTGAACATTGAATTTACGGTCTACTTCTTTGTTCATCCAACGCACCCCTTCCGCCATGACAAACTGAATCGATGTCCGGGAATTTACTTGTGGTTATTTCCAGAAATAATCGTTCATCAATCCAAGACGTTTGTCATTTGTTTTCTTTAAAAATGCCTTGCCATGTTTTTTATTCAACAATAGGATCTCCCCTGGGTAAGGCCCTATTCATAGGTCGTATGCAACTTGGGATCAAAGGCTTCTCTCACGGCCTCTCCCACAAAGGTCACCGTGACCAGTGTCACGATCATGGCCAACACCACGGAACCCACAATCCACCACGCATCCAGATTGGACCACCCCTGTGAAAGCAATTCCCCCCAACTCGGTGTAGGCGGCGGCAACCCGAACCCCAGGTAATCCAGGGACGTAAGCGCTATAATGCCGCTGGACACCGCAAAGGGTGCAAAGGTGACGATCACGGCTATGGTGTTGGGGATGATATGCTTGAAGATGATCCTAAAATTTCCGGCGCCAAGGGCACGGGCGGCCAAGACATAGTCCCTTGCCCTTTCCTTATAGGTTACGGTCCGCATGGTCCAGGTAATACCGATCCATCCGAAAATAGCCATGATCAGAACCAACAGGTAAAAGTTCGGCACCATAATGGAAGAAAGAATAATGATCACATAAAGGAAGGGCACATTGGACCATATTTCGATAATACGTTGAAAAAACAGATCGAACTTACCGCCCCAGTACCCCATGGCACTGCCGATACTGACACCGATCGTAAAATTTACCGCAAGCAGAATCAGAGAAAAAGCAATGGCAATCCTGAAACCATAGACGAGTCGGGCCAAGATGTCCCGGCCCACCGTGTCGGTGCCCAGGTAGTGTCTGTCTCTGGCAGAAGGGGGGAAGGGCGGGTATTCACCCTCCTTGAGATCGGTCTCAAAGGCATTGTAGGGCACGGGCGGCATCAAGACCCAGTTGCCCTTCCCTTCATGTGCGAAAATTTCCCCCAACTCCCGATAATTGGTTTCATATCTGTATTCCAGGTCAAAAGTCGTCCCCGGGATCATTTGTCCATAGGTCGGGAAGCAGACCGTGCCCTCATAGAAAACGATGAGGGCACGGTTGTTCACAAACAGTTCGGCCGAAAGAGAAAACAGGATCATAAGCAGGACGAGAATGAAGGAGTAGTATCCACGCTTGATGGATTTGAAGCGTTTGAGTTTCTTTATAGTAAGCGGATTAAGGGGCATTGTTTCAATCTTCATAAGAGCGCAGCCCTTTGAAAATGCCCTGCAATTTGGGCCATGGCAGTCTCTTTTCAAAGGTCTAAAAAATATTGAATTTCGAATGTCGAACAAGGAACCGCAGAAGAATAAAGTGGTTGATTCAACATTGAATATTTCTTGTTCGATATTCTTCTATTTCAAAAAGCCATATCAAAACAAATGGTTACCCCCTGTATCAAGTGTGTAAAAGGGTCGCCCATCAAGGGAAAGGCGATTTCGGCCTTTCACGAGACCGTCATCTTCAGGGGTTACTCAAACTTCACCCTTGGATCCACGATGGCCACACAGATATCCGAAAGGATATTGCCGATCATGAACAGCAGGGACGATATGACCAGGATGCCCATGACGACAGGATAGTCCCGCTCCACGACCGATTCATAGCCAAGGAGTCCCATGCCGTTGATGTTGAAAACCTTCTCGATCAGAAAAGACCCTGAAAGAATGATGGAGACATTATTCCCGAAACTCGTGGCAATGGGGATGAGACTGTTTCGGAGGGCATGGTTGAAGACGGCTTTTTTGAAGGGCAGGCCCTTGGCAATGGCCGTTCTCACATAATCCGCCGAGAGGTTATCCATGAGGGTATTTTTCATTAGAAAGGTCATGACCGTGAAAGAGCCGAGGACATAGGCCAGAAGGGGTAAGGCCGTATGCCGGGCCAGATCCAGGATCTGCTGAATCAGAGTAAAGTCCTCAAAATCATCACTAATGAGTCCTCCAAGGGGGAATATTTCCCAGTGGGAGGCGAAGAGCACCAGCATGAGCACGCCCACCACCCAACCCGGAATAGCATAACCGATAAAGACAACGACAGAGGACAGGTTGTCAAAACCGCTCTTGTGCCTGATAGCCTTGGCGATGCCCAATGGGATGCAGACCCCGTAGGTCAGTATCAGGGTCAGGATTCCGAAGTAGAGGGAAATGGGAATGCGGGTCCGGATCATCGCCCAGACCGGATCATAATAACGGGTCGAAACCCCGAGATCTCCGGTCAGGACCTTCCCCAGCCACAGGAAATAACTCACAATCACCGGTTTGTCGAATCCGTAATATTTTTTGAGTTCCTCGATCTGTCCTTCCGAAAGGGGTTGAGTCTGATCCCGCGAGGACGGTCCTGCGATTCGCCCCCCCTCCGAGGTCCCCATCTGCCTGGCCTCGGCGATCATCCGTTCGATAGGGCCGCCCGGCACAAACCGGGTGATGGTAAAGACCATGATGGTGATGCCGATGAAGGTCGGGACGATCAATAGAAGACGTCTGATAAAATAGGCGGTCATGAGAGGCCTCTCAAACCCTTATTTGCCGGGATAAATACTCTTCTTTTATCCGAAACCGCTCCCAAGCTCAAGTTCTTATATCATAACAGGCTTCTGATGAAAGAGCCAAACGCCGGGAGTGTGCAAAGAATCCGGGTCCAGAGAACCAGGCATTGGTAAACCCCGGAGGGGATTTAGCTTACTGAAATTTCAACAGCTCATGGAGTGCCGGATTAATGGCGCAATGAAAGAACCTTCCGATCAACTGCGGCGGCATCGGATTAACCCTCACGTTGCAAAAGTCGAGGATGCTGCAGATCCAAGGCATCGAAGGTGAAGCTGTAGTAGCCTACCGCGAACCCACGATAACGCGGGAGATGCAGGTTGAGCTTGCGAAATCCCGCCAAAGGCGGGATATCCTCGGCTTTCCCGAAGGGTAAAAAACATGACAAATTATAAGTAATCACTGAAATGCACCATTAGTTGCTTCCTGAAATGCAAGTGGATCTTCACAAAAATGTTGCTATCATTGCCTTTGACAATCCCTTGTCATGTTTTTTATGCAACTTTAGGGTTAACTCAAGTTTGAAAAACTCACGGCCGCTTACAGTATTTTCCAATACTCCTATCCCGCTGAAGACGGATTTCATCCCTCTTGCGGTGTGCTTCCTCAATGGCACACGGCTTGCAGTCACAGCATCATAAGGCGGCTTGCGGATCCTACTGAGAGGCCCGAACCCCTTCAGGGACACCCGGACAAAAGAACCTTTCCGACAGTTATGAACGGAGAAAAAATGGACTTCATACACCTTTTTGATGACGCAGCGTCAATTATTTGTCGTGGGAAAGGGCTCCTGTGGATCGATTGACATGAAACTAACCGAAAAACAATTCAGAAAATTCAGCGAACTCGTTTACCACGAATGCGGCATCAATCTTCATGAAGGGAAACAGCAACTCCTTCAGGCCCGCCTATCCAAGAGACTCCGAAAGACGGGTATCAGGTCCGTCAAAGAGTATCTCAAGGTGCTGGAAAAAGACCAGCAGGAGTTAATCAATTTTCTGGACGCCGTGTCCACCAATCACACCTTTTTCTTCAGGGAGAGCCATCATTTCGATTGTCTGGAAACGACTCACCTGAATATCTGGTGCGCGGCCTGTTCCAGTGGTGAAGAGCCCTATTCCGTAGCTGTCTATTGTCTGGAAAAGGGATTTCGGCCGACGATCCTGGCCACGGACATCTCGACCAATGTATTGAAAATGGGAGATCGGGCCATCTACCCGTCTGAAAGGATCAAGAATGTGCCCCAATCAATTTTGAAAAAATATTTTCAAAAGGGGCAGGGTAAATGGGACGACTTTATCAGGGTCAAGGATGAAATCCGTCGGATGGTGACCTTCAAGCGCTTCAACCTGGTCACGGATCCGCCCCCAACCCTTGAATTCGATGTGGTCTTTTGTAGAAATGTGCTGATTTATTTTGACAATCAGGTCAAAGAGAAGGTCATCAACAGACTCTACGATGTATTAAAATGGAACGGCTACTTCATTATCGGGGGTGCCGAAAGCCTGAACAGCATCCGGCATTCATACAAATACATCAAGCCAAGTATTTATAGAAAGGTGCGGGGGTTGAAATCCCGATAACCGGCACGGGACGCCTTTCGCTTCATAAAAAGCTACAGATAAGGGATTCATCCATGATTCAAGAAAAACGCCGTTTCACTCGGATTTCTTTCAAGGTAAAAGCGGAAATGCGTGTGGGAAATATCCTGTATGCCGCAGAAGTGATTGAAAATCTCAGCATCGGAGGTTGCCTTCTGCCCATCAACGCGGTCTTTGACCGGGGCACGTCCTGCCAAATCCGAATCTTGTTGACCGGATCGAGCAGTGATCTGGATGTAAAGATCGATGGAGAAATCAGACGCTGTGATAAGAACGCCGTCGCGGTCAAATTCACGCACATTGACCCGGACAGTCTTTTTCATCTCCAGAGTATCGTCCGCTATAATTCTCCGGATCCCGATGCCGTTGAAAAGGAAATCATCAACCATCCCACGCCCCATTAGGCATCCTCCTGCCGTGCTTCAAAAGTGGCCTCGGCTTTTCCGGCCGACTCGAAGCATTCATCGCGACTTTCTGTATGAGCTGAAATGGCTTCTCTTTGTAACTGTTCAGGTTGGTTAGGCTGTAGGCTAAAGGCTATTAGTTTCCGAACCCTTCGCTACCCGCGCATTGATCGAAGCAGCGCGCCCAAAACCTTCTCGGCTTCCACAATTTTTGATTCACAGCTAGAAATTTCACGTTCATAAGAATACCCCAGGCGCTTTGACAGGCCAAGCTGGTAGTGCAACTCCCTTAAGGAGCCTAACGCGATTTCAAGAAATCGGAGATACTCGGCCTGACTCTCACGTGCGCACCCTTCAACGATGTTCGATGGAACTGAAACCGCCGCCCTTCTCATTTGGGAAGTCAAACCATACATTTCTTCTTTGGGGAATTCCCTGGTTGCTCGATAGATCAGAAGTACCACTTCATCAGCCAATTCAAACGCTCTGAGTTTCCTATGATCACGCATGTTCCCTTCCTGCGGTACCTCATAGCCTAAATGCCTACAGCCTATCTAGCTGAGTAGTTACTTCTCTTTTACCAAAGATCCTGACCTCTCAATACCTGAGAACCGGGCCTCTGAATACCCGGAAATCCAAATCCGGGTCTCTATTTGGTCTTTGGTTCTTTTCAGACCTGGAGTGATTTGACATTTAATTGAAATCCTAATAAGTTATACATTTGCGAACAGACATTGCGGCATCGATTTGACATGGTTCCCATTACCCATCGGCCATTGAAGAAGTATAGACCGGAAGGGTCCTCATTCCAATGATCACATGTATCGGGTAAATTGCTGGAGAATGAAGATGGACAATAGCTTTACTGAGCAAAGATCCGAAAAAAGAATTCTTGTTGACCAGTATTACAGCGTCGAATTCTCTCTCAAAGGCCTCGATTTTACCTATCAGTTTAAAATCTGGAATATCTCCACAAAGGGCCTGTGCGTGGTGGTTAAGGAAGACTCGGCAATCCTCGAGCACCTAAAGGTGGGAGAGATCCTCAAAATGAAATATTATCAGACGGATTCCTCCAAACCCGCCGAATTTATGAAGACTGAAATCAGGCATATCAGCCGAGATGAAATGGGGAAATTCAAAAACCATGTCCTTGTCGGACTTCTCATACTGGAAGGTCACCACCCCCTTTTAAACGATTGAATGGTGATGAGGAACCAATCACAATCTATTGAGAAAACCGGTGAAACTGGAAGAGACGTGACCCTTGCCGGGGCTCTGGTCAATGTATTTTTGATTGTCGTCAAATTTCTTGCGGGTATCTTCGGGCACAGCCAGGCGCTTGTTGCCGACGCCGTTCACTCCATTTCCGACCTGTTCACCGATGCCGTGGTCCTGGTGGGGGTCAAAGTCGGTCGAAAGGAACCCGACGAAAAACATCACTTCGGTCATGCCCGCCTGGAGACCATCGCATCCATCATTGTTGGACTGGCCCTGGTGGCCACGGCCCTCTACTTGGGCATAGAAGCGGCCTGGAACATTTCCCATCACGTCGAATACCACCCGACCCTTCTCGCCCTGGCCGGGGCTGGCCTTTCCATCGCCTTCAAAGAAGTCCTCTATCATTACACGGTTCGTGTCGGAAAACGCATCAAGAGCATGGCCGTCGTGGCCAACGCCTGGCACCACCGATCGGACGCACTGTCCTCTGTGGCCGTCTTTCTGGGCGTCATGGGGGCGCGAATCAAACCCACTTGGCATATCCTTGACGCTTACGCGGCACTCTTTGTTTCTTTTCTTATCGCAAAGGTGGCCTTCAACATTCTTTGGAGTTCACTCCGGGAGATTACGGACACTGCCCCGAAACCGGAAATCCTCGATCAAATCAGGTCCTGTGCGCTGAGTGTGGAGGGGGTAAAGGGGGTGCATGATCTCAGGGTCCGCACCGCCGGGGGACTCTATCTGATGGAATTGCACATCGTAGTGAACGGAGAACTCACGGTAAGAGAAGGCCATCGAATCGCCAAGAATGTCGAGGGTTGTTTGGCCAAAGATGTGGACGATCTTGACAGGGTCATCATCCATGTGGACCCGAAAAAAAATGAGGGGGATGGAGAGTGACGGGCCTCGCCCAAAGTCCTCATGTTTATTTCTTCCTAAAAAAGCAAGGTCGGCGGGATGATCAGGATGGACGAAAGTGCCACAACACAGGAATCCGGAAGTCAAAAAAAGTTTTTGCACCGTTGAAATCCCGGGCCCTTTGAGACAGAAATATTTGCGGCACATGACCGATACTGCATGCAAAATTCTCAAGGGATTTTAACCGCGAAGACTTTACCTGCCGATTAACACAATCCTCTTTTGAAGGAGATCTTATGAGCGTTCAACAAGAAGTCATCGACACCATGTACAAAGGGCTGAACACCAGGACCAAAGCCAGGCTCAAGGCCGCGGTGCAGGCCGTCGTCAAGGCCAAGCAAAAGGGCGGCAAGGTGGTAGCCGTGTTGGGCAGCGGGCCAAACCTTCACGAAGGCGTGACCTCCCTCGTGGCGGAACTCATCCAAAAGGGCATCATCGACGGGGTCTCCACCAGCTCGGCGGTCATCAACCATGAAATAGGCGGCACCCTGGAAAAGGTCAAACGGTTCGATGGCGTCGCCTTCGGTCTGGGCCGGGGCAAACTCCCTTCGGACGGCATTTTCGAGGTCTCCGTCCTGTCCGATGCCCGGCTCGCGGAATACCAGAAGGAAATGCCCATCGATGTGCCCCTTTACCGCAAAATGCGTCGCGCCAGGGGGCACACCATTATCAAAGTGGCCGGGAACATGGCCTACCCGACAGGGTTACGCACGGAACGGCTGGCCCGGGAAATCCTGGCTCTATCCAAACGCCACGGCATTCCCTTCGAACAGATGGCGGGGTACGGCGCTCACCGGTTGACCATGATCGGTGCAGGGGCCGAAAAGGGCACTCCCGTGCTCGTGACCGTCCCTCAGCTCGTTGGCGGCGGTGAAGTAGGACTGGCCGTCGGGGATTCCATCCCCATCTCGGAGCGCTGCGCCCGGATCGCCCGGCTGCTGGACAGTGCCGATGTGATCATCGAATCTGCCCTGGCCCTGTCCCAGGAGATCCATGACGGCCCCTTCGAGCGTTACACGGGGCACGGCGTCTGGGCCGACTGGGAAGGAGGATGGACCTATTCCCTGGCCGAGAAGGCCATCATCCGGATCGACCTGGACCCCAACCTGGAAAAGGCATGGGCCCGAGAACGTCAGGACAAAAGCGTCTCCGAGGCGGTCGATAAGGGGCTTCCCAAAACCAAATCCATGAAGATCCCCTTCCGGATGGAGATGTCCGGTTTTGCCCGAATCCCGGGAAGCCTTCCCGTGGTGGGGGATATCGGCGAAATCTGGCCCATCCTGGCCACGCGGGTGGCGGACGCGCTGGATATCAAACTGGACTTCATGAGCTACAAGCAGTCCCTGCCGGAGGGACAGAAGGTCCGGGAATGGATCGTAAGAAACGTTCAGGCCGTCAGCAGGGAGAGGCTCTTTGCCGCGGACAACGCCCTGTCCCCTGCCTATTGAGCCGAGACCTTTATATTTCACTCGTACAGATCCACGCAGACCCTCTTCAGCCCCGTATGTCGCGGGGCCAAAATGTCTGTGCCTGTCTGCGGTAAACATATCCTGATTGCAGAATGATATGCGAATTAGGCGGTAGATTTAGGTTCGACTTCCGGACTGCTTCTTCCCTGACCAGCCTCCCCTGACAAAACAGAGCATAAAAACGATACCTTGAAGTGCAACAGCCAGAAAAAGAACGTCATGAAAGGCGGACGGAACAGACAATGACACGGCAGATGCCTCTGTATGGCCTTTCAACTGAAGCAAAGACTGATGAAGGACCATTCTCGCCGAAAAAAAGGTCCCGGTCACGGCCATGCCCACGGCGATGCCCACCTGTCGCTGGGTGGCAATCAGGGCCGAGGCCGTGCCCAGGTGGTCCCGGCTGACAGAACCCATGATGATGCTGTTATTCGGGGGATGGAAACTCCCGATCCCGATACCCAGGATGATCAGAACCGGGACAATGACCGTCAACGGTGTCTCGACTTCAAAGGTGAACATCAGACCGTAGGCCGCACCAATGGCACCTGCCCCGATGGCCGAGAATCTGAAGGGACCGAACCGGTCCGACAGCGACCCGCTCAGCGGCCCCACCACCATAGCAACCATCGAGGTCACGGCCATCAACATACCGGCCTGCGAGGGACTCATATTGCGCCCCTGCATCAAATAAAAGGGCATCATCAGGATGTACGGCGTTGCGCCGACAAAGGTCAGAAACAGGGCCCACATGGCGCTGGAAAAAACCCTGTTTTTAAATAGCGATAGATCCACTATGGGATCCCTGGCCTGTCTTTCAACCAACACAAACAGGATGAGAAGCACCAGCCCCAGGCCCACAATAAGATGCACCCTGGGTGAGGTGAGGCCGTAATCCCTGATCTGGCTGACGCCGAAAACGAAAAGAAAGATCCCCGCCGAGGAGGTCAAGGTACCCATCAGATCCAACTTGATGCCCCCTTTGCGGGTTCGGTCCCGTTTGAGAAGCAAAAAGGCCAACAAAAAACCGCCGAGCCCGACCGGCGCCCGCACCCAAAAAATCGAGCGCCAGTCCAACCAGTCCAGCAGAAATCCTCCCAGAATAGGGCCGATAATAAAACCCACGGAAACGGACATCCCCAGGAATCCGATCCCCTTCCCCACCTCATTTTTGGGAAAGGCCTCCGTAACGATGGCGGTGCTGGTGGATACGGTCATGGCCGCGCCGACAGCCTGGAGTGCCCTGAAAAAAATCAGTTGCCCGACGGTCTGGGCCACGGAACAGGCCAGGAGCCCGAGGGTAAAAATCCCCATGCCGAGGGCATAGATCCTCTTCCGGCCCATGAGATCGCCGATCTTTCCGATGATCAGCATCGAACTGGTGCTCACCAGGACATAGGCCACCGTGACCCACACCACTGTGGTGAGGTCTGCCTGGAAAACCCTGGTCAACACGGGAAAGGCGATATTTGTGATACTCGCGTCCATAGTAGCCATCATGCTTCCCAGGGCTACCGTGATGAGGGCCTTCCATTTATAGGTGTCTTGCACAGGAGGGGTATCCTGGTGCAACGTTTCGGAGGACATGGTTTTGGTTGGATTACCTCTCGGATAGTGTATCATCAAAGAAATAACAGAGCCCACCAAGTCCGTCAATAAAACAATCGATAACAAAAAAGTATTGACAAACCCCTTACTTCTCATAGATCTTCCATAGTATGCTGAAATGAAGAGCGCGTTTTTTCAATGACAGGAGAACGATCATGTATCCAATCGATTTAGAGGGGAAAAAAATATTATTAACAGGATGTGAAGGTGGTTTAGGTCAAGCGATGCTGAAAATCCTTACAGAGGCCAATGCCACCGTGATATTGGTAGATATTCTCAAACCGGAGAAAAGCATTCAGTATTTGCAAAGCAAACAGAAAAAGGTTTGGTGGTATCAATGTGATCTTTCTCGGACGGACGAGATAAAACGACTTTTCAAAGCCGTTGCCGATGATCTCGGTTCTCTGAATGTCCTTATCAATAATGCCGGGATACGGAAGGATGCCTTATTAGTTAGATTGACTGAAGACGATTGGGATGACGTTATCGATACGAATCTTAAAGGGGTGTTTCTCTGCACCCAGGCAGCCGTCAAACTGATGCTGCGCAAAAAGATCAAAAACGGCAAAGTGATCACCATCTCCTCTATTGCCGGGATCTTTGGTAACGTGGGGCAAACCAACTATGCTGCCGCAAAAGCGGGTGTCATCGCGATGACAAAAACGTGGACAAAAGAATATGGCCAGCGGGGACTCTCGTTTAACGCTGTCGCTCCGGGATTGATAGAGAGCCCGATGACGCGGAGCCTCCCTGAACAGGACATCCAACGATTTACAGCCGCGATCCCCTCCGGGGCTCTGGGAAAACCCGACGATGTCGCCAAAGCGGTACTCTTCCTGTGTTCACCGCTGTCCGATTATGTGAATGGTGAGGTGATTCATGTGGACGGCGGCGTCGTGATCTAAGGCATCTGTGGGAAGGGACTATCGCCCTGCCCTCTACCTATAAAGATATCCGTTAGCTGTCGCAGGTTGCAAGGAATCCCGGGGCAAGGGACCGGGCTTTCCATTTCATTTCTGATGCAATTTCAGAACTGGAGGCTGGCCTGTCGTCGCGCTACTGAGAAGTGAAGAATCCAGGTCCTGAGGACCAGGTTTTGGTTGCACCCCAGCGGGGATTTCACAAAGGCGAAGAAACGTGACTAAAGTTAAGGTTTCGCTTCGCGACTTTCTTAAAAAACACCTAAAATTCGAACACGAATGAGAGAAAACCGCATGCTGGATTCCCAGGTTCTTGCTTTTACACTGGTGGCGGCCGCTCTGACCCTGAGCCCGGGAGCGGACACCATGCTCGCTTTGCGAAATGTTATCAAAATGGGGATCATATGGCTCGTTTCCCTGTCCATCTTTCTGGACCGAGCCAGACGGTTTATCATCAAAACTTCTGTTCATATGCTTTTAGACAGATAACATTCGGCCTTGGCCCTTCATAGATAACCGATTGAGGTGTCGACACAAAACAGCAGGAGAGAAAAAAATGAGTGATCCGCTTTTGCCGATTATTGAAACCTCCGGGATAACACGCCGGGACTTTATCCGCCTGATGACCATCTCCGGAACAGGTCTATTGGCCGGGTGCGCCGCCAATCCCGTGACCGGCAGACAGCAACTGATGCTCGTGTCCGAAGATCAGGAAATCGCGATGGACAGGCAGAATTCGCCCCATCAGTTTTCAGCGGACTACGGAGCGGTCCAGGACGGAGCCCTGAACGCCTACGTTGATCAAACCGGCAAAGGACTTGCCGCCAAATCGCATCGTCCTCAAATGCCCTATTCATTCCGGGTGGTCAATGCCAACTACGTCAATGCCTACGCCTTTCCCGGGGGAAGCATCGCCTGTACGCGCGGGATTCTGCTTTCTCTCGACAATGAAGCGGAGCTGGCAGCTCTCCTTGGACATGAACTGGGGCATGTAAATGCCCGTCATACTGCGGAGCAGATGTCCAAGGGAATGCTCACCCAGGCTTTCGTCGGAGGGCTTTCCGCATTGGCGGGAACCGGGGGTGCCACCCTGGGCAATTTGGCCGCACAGCTCGGCATGATCGGCGCCGGGGCGCTTCTTGCCTCTTACAGTAGGGGTAACGAGCGGGAAGCGGACGCCCTGGGCATGGAATATATGGTTCGATCCAGGTACAGCCCGGAGGGGATGATCAATCTCATGGATATGCTCCGGGGCCAGTCAAAGCGAAATCCCAGCGTGATCGAATTGATGTTTTCCACGCACCCCATGAGTGATGAACGCTATCGAACGGCGGTGGACAATGCACGATCGAAATACCGGTCGGCGGCAGGTCTTCCTGTGCACAGGGAACGCTTCATGGACAACACCGCAAGGCTGCGAACCCGGAAAGGGGCCATCGAGGAGATGCAAAAAGCCGAGCGGCTCATGGCCGAAAATAAATTCGGTGAAGCCGATACCCGGTTAAAAGATGCATTGAAAATGTCACCTCATGACTACACCTGTCTTGTGCTTCTATCAAAATCCAAACTGGTTCAGAAAAAATACAGAGAAGGGACCGAATTCGCCGAACGGGCAGAGCGCGCTTATCCCCAGGAAGCACAGGCCTACTACCTGAGTGGGATCGGAAACCTGATATCCAAGGATTTTGGCGGGGCTTACCGGGAATTCGATGCCTATGAAAAACGGCTCCCAGGAAACCCTAACACCATTTTTTTCAAGGGGTATTCTCAAGAAATGATGGAACACAAAAATAAAGCGGCCCGGGAATATCAGCGTTACCTGCAGGCAGTGCAGCAGGGGAAAATGGCCCGGCACGCCTATACAAAATTGAAGGAATGGGGATACGCCAAGTAGCTTCTGCCTGAATGATGAAACATCATATCCGGCAATGCCAAAAGCACCGAAAGATAAGGGGGACGGATGAACACTGAAAACATTGCATTAAATGCACAAACAGCCTTGAACTGGAAAAGGATAGCCTTTCTTCTGACCGGCGTTTTGCTTTTCGCGATTGTTTATTGGGCGCCTCCATGGCCCGATGCCGTTGATCCCATGGGAAAACACTTTGTACTGACAAAAGAGGCCAAAGGCGCGCTCGCGGTATTTCTGCTGGCCGGCACATGGTGGGTGTTCGAGGTGGTCCCCATCGGGGTCACCAGTCTTGCCATCGGCGTTCTCCAGGCATTTTTCCTTATCCGCCCGGCCAAGGAGGCCTTCAAGGATTTCATGGATCCTTCGGTCATGTTTATTTTTGCCTCCATTGTCATCGGTCTTGTCTTCACCAAGACCGGGCTGACCAGGCGTTTAGCCTACAAGATGCTGGTTTTGGTGGGAGAAAAAACCAGCATGATTTGTCTCGGCTGTTTTGTGGTGACCTCCGCCCTGGCCCATATCATGGCTCATACGGCGGTGGCGGCTACGATCTACCCCCTGCTGCATTCGATTTATGCCCTCTATGGGGAAGGCAATAAAAAAACAAAATTCGGAAAGGCCCTTTTCATGGGTATGGCCTACGTGGCCGGTGCCGGAAGCATCGTCACCCTGCTGGGAGCTGCGCGCGGAGCCGTTGCACTGGGTTTTTTCAAGGATATTGCGGCCCAGGATATCGGGTTCTTCCAATTATCTTACTATATGTTCCCCGTGGGATGGTTGATGACATTTCTGCTATGGGCTTTTTTCATGGTCTTTCTAAAGCCCGAAAAAACGACCATTCCGGGATTAAGGGACAGGGCCAGGCAATTGAATGAAGAACTGGGACCCATCACAAAGCAGGAGATTATCGCGGCGGTAATCGTTTTTTCCTGCATCGTCGTCATGTCCCTGCGTTCCTTTGTCCCTGCGCTCAAAGTCATAGACAAAACGGCCATCATTCTGATTTCAACGATCATGTTTTTTGTGACAGGCATCATGGACATCGAGGACCTTGAAGAGATACCATGGAATATCATTCTTCTTTTTGCCGGGGCCATGAGCATCGGATTCTGCCTCTGGGAAACCGGCGCGGCCAAATGGCTGGCCGTAAATTGGCTGGCCATGTTTCAGGAATCCAACTGGTTTGTATTCGTGATGAGTATTGCCTTTTTTGTCATGATGATGACCAATTTCATCATGAACGTGGCCGCCATCGCCATCTCCCTTCCCGTGGCACTCGTGATCGCGCCCTATCTCGGTGTGACGGGAGAGGTCATCTTGTTTTCTTCTCTCGTGACGGCCGGTATGCCCTTTCTGCTTCTCGTGGGTGCCGCCCCGAACGCCATCGCTTACGAATCAAAGCAATTTACGACCGGCGAATTCTTCCTTTACGGCATTCCTGCGAGCATCATGCTTATGATCGTGGTGGGATTCGCTGTTTTCATTCTCTGGCCTCTCATGGGTATGCCGGTCATTACGGGCGGTTGAAAAAAGGTGATGTCCGGTAGCGAATGATCTATAAACCGGAGTTAATCCTAACATTGCAAGTTAATCTTTCCAAAAGGCTTTATATCATTACTTTTGGTAGTCCCTTGTCATGTTTTTCATGCAATTATAGGGTTAAGTGTCGACACTGCTCCTGCGCTATGGTAATTTTTTGATTCATGGGTCACCGATTTCCGGGAAGGACCCATAAGACGTCTTCTGTAAATTGACGCTTCGCGGTTTAACCCTTTAACCGCGAGGTCCGAGACCAAGGAAGAAACCGATGCTAAGAGACAAGGTGACTCACGTACCCTATTACCGTTCATTGGTTCGGAACATGTTCCTGACCATCATCACGGTGTCCTTCATCCCCGTTTTTCTTGTCAGCGTAACCATCTACTATCAGTTTCGAAACTCATACCGCGAAAGAGTCCACGCCCACCTTCTGGAATTGGTCATAAAGCATGAACAGCAGATCAACGGCTTCTTGAATGCAAGGCTTGCCGACATTCGCTATTTGTCAAAAAGCTTCGGTTACAAAAACCTGCGGGATGAATCTTTTCTTCGGGAAAAACTTTTTACCCTTCAAAAGGAATACGGCCCGGTTTTTGTGGATTTGGGCGTGATTACGTCTCAGGGCCGCCAAGTGTCCTATGCCGGTCCCTTTAAACTCGGAAAGGCCCATTATTCGGACTCGGCATGGTTTCAAACGGCCATGAAACGCGAATATGTCATCAGCGACGTATTCCTCGGGCTTCGTGGCCTTCCCCATTTCATCGTCGCGGCGAAGAACTATCACGAAGGGAAACCATGGTTTCTAAGGGCTACCATCGATTTTGTAGCCTTCAACAATCTTGTGAAAAGCATCCGGCTCGGGACCTCCGGCTTCGCGTTTATCCTCAACAAAGACGGTAAATTTCAAACAACCCCCAATGTGATCATCAGCCCCGGAGAAGGCTGTTATGGGGGCTTTTTCAGTTGCGATGAAAATTTTTCCGGAAAAACTAACATTGAAGAACGCCCCGACGAAGCCGGTAAAAGGAGCATCTATGTGACGGCTCTGCTCAAGGAGCGCGACTGGGTCCTGGTTTATAAACAGGAGACGGCGGATGCCCTCTCTGACTTGAAGCGTGCGGAAAAGATATCCCTGATCATTTTCATCTTCGGCGGCATCTGCATCGTCAGCATGTCGATTCTCCTTTCGATTCGAATGGTCAGCAGGATTGTCACATCCGACAGCGAAAAGGAAATGATGAACAAACAGGTCATTGAAACAGGGAAACTGGCCTCTGTCGGTGAATTGGCCGCGGGCGTCGCCCACGAAATCAACAATCCCGTCGCCATCATGGTGGAAGAGGCGGGGTGGATTGAAGATTTGATGGCCGAGGAAGATTCCTCCAATAAAGAAAATTTAGAGGAAATCAATCGGGCACTCAAACAAATCAATGTGCAGGGAAAGCGATGCAAAGATATCACCCAAAAACTGTTGAGTTTTGCCCGGGGTTCGGACTCCAAGATTCGAAAGCTTCAACTCAACACGATCATTGAAGAGGTTTACAACCTGTCCGAGCAAAGGGCCAAATATGCGAACATTGAGATTCATAAAATTCTTCAGAAAGACCTTCCGGAGATCGCGGCCTCCGAAACCGAAATGCACCAGGTTTTTCTCAATCTCATGAACAATGCCCTCTACGCGATGGAAAAACCCGGCGGCTTTATCGACCTGATTACTTACGTCAAGTATGGAAACATCGTCATCGAAGTGGCGGATACCGGTCCCGGAATTCCGTCCGCCGTCCTGGAGAGAATCTTCGATCCCTTTTTCACCACCAAGCCTGTGGGGCACGGAACCGGTTTGGGGCTCTCCATCTGCTACGGCATTATCATGAAAATGGGCGGACAGATAGAAGTGGAAAGCGAGGTCGGAAAGGGCACTACTTTCCGAATTCAACTCCCTATTCCGAGCCCGACACCTGACGATATAGCGACCTAAAGTCTTTAGGGGTGTTTGTGCATCTAAAAACTCAAACCGCTAAAAGGGTGAAACCAACTAAGGAGGAAACGCATCATGTCTTTGGCGACGATATTACTTGTGGATGACGAAGTCCCTTTCGTGGAAACCATGACCAAAAGATTGACCCGACGCAACATTGACGTCGCTCAAGCCTTTAACGGCCCCGAGGCCCTTGAAAAACTCGAAAAAGACCCAAACATCGAGGTGGTCATTCTTGACGTCAAGATGCCTGGCATGGATGGCAACGAAGCCCTGAAATTGATGAAAATGAAATTCGCACTGGTGGAAGTGATCATGCTGACCGGGCACGCAACCGTGGAGTCAGGCATCGAAGGCATGAAACAGGGAGCCTTTGACTACCTGGTGAAACCGTGTGATCTCGATCTTCTTGTAACCAAGGTTAAAGAAGCCGCAGCCAAGAAGCGACAACACGAAGAAAAGATTTTGCAGGCCCGCATCAAAGAAATCACCTCAAGACGGGCATAATAGGATAGGAGATGGCTGAAGAAAACAAAAAGTTTACTCCCATCAATCTTCTCCTGATCGATGACGAGCAGGAGTTCGTGAATGTGCTCTCAAAAAGACTGGCCAAGCGCGATATCCTGACAACCAAGGCCTACAGTGGCAAGGAGGGGATTCATGCTCTGAGGGACCAGCACTTTGATGTGGTGGTTCTGGATCTGAAAATGGGGGACATTGACGGGATTGAAGTGCTCAAGATCTTAAAAATTATGGATCCGCAGATGCCCGTGATCATGCTGACCGGGCACGGTTCCCAGGAAGCCGCACATGATGGGCTGGAAGCCGGGGCCTTCGATTACCTGACCAAACCCTATGACCTCCATGAACTGGTTCGAAAAATATTCAGCGCAGTAAAACGAGAGATCCGGCCACAGACCTGATGCACCAAACCCAAGAAAACCCGTTGAAAAATAGCCGCCGGGTTTTATCTCGACAAGACTTTATCCCAAAGTTACAAACCTGGTCATTCATTGTGTTTTTTCAGCCTCATCCTGATTTCCCCTCCTTTTCCCTCGATCTTGATGACTTTGAAAGCCGTTTGCCATACGAGGCTCTCGGCCTCCTCTTTCGTATAGTAATGGGGCCGGTTTATCCGACCAAAAAGGAGAAAGGTCAGGTATTCTTTGAACAAAAATCCTCCCCTTCACCTTTGCCGACCCCTGCCACGGCCCTTTCCTCTTCCCATGCCGGGTCCTCCGCGCATGCCCTGCCCTCTGCCGCCTCCGCCTCCCTTGCCCCGGCCCTGCCCCTGGCCTCGTCCCCGTCCCACGGGACCCTGAGCAGGTCTTGTATCCCCGGCGGCCGTTGTCGCTTCACCGACAAAGCGGCGGACGGTTTCGGAAAGCCTCGCCCAGGCGTTCAAGACAAAAAAGGTACCCGCTTCAAAGGCGGTCTCCGTCGTTCTTCCCGCCCGATCTTCATGTTGATTTCGGCGAGAGTTCGATTCAGGACCCGAGGCATTTTCATGGCCTTCCATCTGAGCCTCATTTCGGGTCTCCTTTGAAATCAGATGGGTCTCCACGGTTTCATAGGCGAGGTTGACCTCCTTGAGCTTTTTTTCCGCCCTTTCCCTTAACCTGGGATTCTCGTTAAAGCGATCCGGATGCCAGACATTCACAAGATCTTTATAGGCCTGTTTGGCCTCATCCAAACCGGGTTCATGATCCAGCTCGAGAATTTCGAGACTCTTGCGGATATCCATCAGTCTTCCCTCTCGGGCGGTAAGATTCTCCGCCTTTCCGGGTCTTCCTGTTGTCGGTACAATATGGCCGTGTGTCCGATCATGCCCACCACCTCGGACCCGGTCTCGCTCTCGAGTGCACCCACAATTTCGGTCTTCTGATCCTTTTCCTTGAAATCAATGAATTTCACCTTGATGAGTTCATGGCGGTCGAGGGCACTCTCAGTGGACTGAAGTGTGCCGGGGGTCAAGCCCTTCTGTCCGATAAAGACGACGGGCTTCATACTGTGGGCAAGACCTCTCAGATATTTTCTTTGAAAACCTTCTAATTTTCTCATGGCGTTTCCTGTTTTTCTTCATTTTTTTATGAGGCCAATCATGGGTTTGACGTCTATTGTACAAGTCCTTAGCCGTTTCTCCACGAAAATGAGGGGTACCCAAAAAGTTTTTCAATTCATCATCCACGCCCTATCCTGGATTGTCAACAACAAGGGGGATTCTTTTTTTGTCTGCAGCCCCGTTTTTCTCTCCAGGGCTCTGTTTCCTTGACACAAACCTCTTGTTCGCCTATGGTCCCAAAGGATTGTCAAAGGTTTTTCCTTTCGGGCGAAAACCATATTCTCGACCGACAGGTTGATCGATCACATCATGCCATCCTCCCGACTAAAACGTCTGAGCCTTTTCCTGGGACCCTCGGCAAGCGGGTACCTCGGCCAGACCTTCGGCTGGAGAACGAGCTGCATTATCTTTGCCCTTTTCGGCAGTATGGTGGCCCTGCTGCGCGTGATCCTGGTGTTCGGCATGCGGGATTTCTGCCTTTGGGACCACGTATCTCACCCCGACCCTGGCTCAGATGGACCTGGGTCTGTCCCAAAAGGCGGCCGGCATGCTGATCGGCCTCATGAGTCTTACAGGGGTCGTGTCCCAGCCCTTGTCCGGTGCCCTTTCCGACCGGTTCGGACGACGAAAGATGATCGCGATTTTCCTTGCGTTGAGTGGAGCGACCGTATCCGTCTTCTGCTATATGGACGGCATAACCGTTTTCCCTCTCGCTTTTCTGGCCGGATTCATGCTTCTCGGGACCGTATCCATGATTAACGCCGCCGCCGATATCATGCCCCCTCTAAACTCCGTTCACGGTACCACGTTGAACCGAAAACGGGAAAGGTCTTGGATGGAAGAGAAAATCATTCCTCTGAAATATCGCCCTCTAGCAGATTTGCTCATCTATCTATTTGCCCTGACGGTATTCGTTTCAATCGCATGGGGAGCGAAAGAGGCCCTTGCCGCTCCTGAAATTCTTCCAAATGACGGGAAAACGACGGATTCCCCGCCTTATCGAGTCGACAAGGACGGGTTGGTGGTTCACAAGGGAAAAGTGCGTCCCGGAGACACCCTTGGTGCGCTTTGGAACAGGTATGATGCCCCCTCCTCGTGCATGCCCGCGGCCATGGAACAGGTCTGCAAGGAATTCGATCCGCGAAAGATGCGGCCCGGGGACCATTTTACCATATACCGGAAATCCAACGGCGGGCCTCTTCGTTTCTTTATCTACGAGCTCAACCCCGTGGACTATCTCGTAGTGGATTTCTCAAAGGGTGTAAACGTCTACCGGGGACAAAAATCGGTGGAAAGAAAGACCTCCACCATGCGAGGCACAATCACGGGCTCTCTATGGGACAGCCTCTCACCGCAGAACTACGGCAAGACCCTGGCCCTCAAGCTCTATGACATCTTCGCCTGGACGGTTGACTTTCATCGCCTTAAGAAGGGGGACGGTTACTCCGTGATTTTCGATGAAACGCTGGTGGAAGGGAGACCCGTCGGCATTGCCGTGGTGAGGGCGGCCCGGATTACCCACGGCGGAAATAATTTCGATGCCTTCCGTTTCGAACAGAATGGCATTCAGGGTTATTATGATGAAAAAGGCCGCAACCTGCGCAAGGGTTTCCTTAAATCCCCTCTTCGCTATGGACGTATCACCTCCCGCTTTTCCATGAGCCGACTGCACCCCATCCTGAAAAAGCGCATGAAACACCTTGGGACCGATTTCGCCGCCCCGGCCGGGACTCCGATCTTGAGCGTTTCAGACGGGATTGTTTGCACCCTCGGCTACGATGCCGGCCGTGGCAATTATGTGCGAATCCGGCACGCCGCCCCCTATGAGACAGAGTACCTCCACATGAAACGGTTTGAAACGGGCATCAAGGAGGGCGACGCCGTAAAACAGGGACAGACCATTGGCTACGTGGGCAGCACCGGGCTTGCGACCGGTCCCCACGTGGACCTGCGACTCTTGAAAAACGGGAAACCCGTAAATTTTTTAAAAGCGTCCCTGCCCCCTGGAAGGCCCTTGCCTGCCCGATCCTTCTCGTGTTTTCAGGAAAGCATGGCCATCCTGAAAGCCGCCCTCATAGAAAAAGAGGGCCTCTTTGCCTTTCATCTTGATGTTCCTTGTGAGGACATGGGGGGAAAAAATGGATCTTCAAGGTTTGACTATCCGGACGCTTATAAATATACTTCCATGGGACATCGGATAATCCATTTTGATTCATTCTTACCGTCATCCCCATGAAAAAAACAACATTTCAAAACCGGAAAAATCCGGGGCCTGAAAAGGCAAATTCCCCCGTATTCTGCCAGATTACTTCCGCACTCAGCGCCCCCTGTTGCACCATTTTAGAGAGCATCAGCGACGGCGTTTTCACGATTGATCTCAATAAGAGGATCACATCCTTCAATCCCGCGGCAGAGACCATCACGGGCTTTCAGGGCGAAGAAATTATAGGGCAATATTGTTTTGATGTCTTCCGCGCCAACATTTGTGAAAAAAGATGTGCCCTGGACGAAACCCTAACCTCAGAAAAAGTCCTGGTAAACCTTCCCGCCCTGATTATTACTAAATCAGGCGAACAAAAACCCATCAGCATCAGTACGGCTATTCTAAAAAATGAGAACGGCCGGATCATCGGGGGCGTCGAGACCTTTCGAGACCTCTCTGAACTTGAAAGACTTAAAAGACAATTGGCGCGAAGCTATACCCACGAGGACATTGTGGGACGGCACCCAAGGATGCAGGAGATCCTCTCATTTCTGCCGGATATCGCAGAGAGTGAAAGCCCGGTACTCATCGAAGGCCCCACAGGCTCGGGCAAAGAACTCATCGCCCGCGCGGTCCATTCTCTGAGTCCCAAAAAAAGGGGACCCTTTGTTGCCGTCAACTGCGCGGCCCTGCCCGATGCCCTTCTCGAATCCGAGCTATTCGGTTATGCTAAGGGCGCTTTCACAGGCGCCATGAGAAAAAAGCCGGGTCGTTTTTTGTTGGCCAACAAAGGGACTCTGTTTTTAGACGAAATCTCCAGCACCTCTACAGCCTTTCAGGCCGATCTCCTGCGAGCCTTGGAAGATGGTGAATTTATGCCCCTTGGAGAGACCAAGACCGTTAAAGTAGATATCAGGGTGGTGGCAGCAGCTAACACGGATTTAAAAAAATTGATGCAGGATAAGAAATTCCGTGAAGATCTCTACTACCGCCTAAACGTAGTCAAGATCAGCCTGCCCCCATTGAGAGAAAGAAAAGAGGATATTCCCCTCCTGGTCGAGCACTTTATTCAAAAATTCAACATCATCAAAGGTAAGGCCATTCAGGGTGTGGCCCCCGAGGTCCTCTCCCTTCTGATCGATTATCCTTTCCCGGGCAATGTCCGTGAGTTAGAAAACATTGTCGAATATGCCTTTATCTCCTGCAAGGGCCGACTGATCCTGCTGGAGCACTTATCCAGGGACCTGCTTGACGGATCAAGGGACAAGGGCGTTGACTTCCCGGAAGTGCAAACCCCCTATGAACACAAAGAGGTCCTTAAAATCCGCACCATCCTGGATCAGCACGGCGGCAACCGGAGCGAGGCGGCCCGTTCTCTGGGAATGAGCCGCTCCACTCTGTGGCGGAAGATGAAAAAATACGGTCTCAGGCCATCCTAAGAATGAAACAAACTTGCAACGTATTATGAAACAGTTTCACGTCTTGCAACCCCCGCCTATCAACGTCCTTTTCAAAATCTTTATCATTCCATTTAACCCATTGCTATTATTGCTAAAAAAATAATCACTCATAATGTTCATTCTGGCATACTCGTTGCGTAGCATATAGAGGATGGCGGAGTGAGGTATTGAGGATTCGGTCATGCCCCTGGATAGGGTGCACTGGTTGAAGAGGGAAGACGCGTGGGCTTGAGACGCCCCACGAAATTTTTTTTCAAAGATATAAGGGAAAAATGAAGATTGCTATTCCACTATTCAGGGAAAGGGTGTCCCCACATTTCGGCTCCTCATCAAGAATTCTTCTGGTGGAGACTCAAGGGTCAGTTGTTTTTCAGGAGGATATCCGGGACATTGGAGGGGAAGGCCCTAAGGCTATTTCACAAAATCTGGTGGCTTTGGGGGTGGAAAAGCTTATCTGCGGGGGGATCCAACACCATTACAAGGACTGGCTGGCCAGAAAAGGGATCAGGGTGGTGGATAATCAGAGAGGGGTAGCCAGGGAAGTTATGATTAAAAACTTGGAGAACACATAAAATCTTGCAGCAATTCCACGACTTGAAGGATGAATCTGCTGATCGAAAAAAAAATTACGAGAAGAGGTAAAAAACATGGAGATGCATACAGCACAAATTATTGCGTTACTGATCACGGGCCTGGGCGTGGGATTTGCTTCAGGTCTCTTGGGCGTGGGAGGATGCTTTATCATGATCCCGGTTCAATTCTGGGCACTTAAAACCATCGGCGTAGATCCGACCATCGCGATTCGGATCGCCTTTGGAACCAACCTACTGGTGGTCCTGCCCACGGCCTTCAGCGGGGCCATGACCCATCACAAAAAGGGGGCGGTCCTCTGGAAGGCGGGGGTGACCTTAGGGATCACCGGCGCCATCGGGGCCTTTTTCGGGGCCTTCATCGCCTCCCATCTGCCCGGGAGGGTGTTGACGATTGCCTTCGGAATCGCCGTGGTCCTGGGAGCGTTACGGATGCTCACGGCCAAGCCGCCAAAAATCAATGAAGAACCTTCAGAAAGTATGGCCGCATTCATTCTGTGGGGCATCCCGCTGGGCATCGTCTCCGGCATCGTAGGCATCGGCGGGGGCGTGCTCATGATCCCTATCATGGTCTTTTTCCTTAAATTCAAGATGCACCAGGCTGTAGGCACATCAACGGCACTGATGATCTTCACGGCCATCGGAGGATCGCTCTCTTTCCTGATAAACGGTCTTGGAGTTCAGGGACTGCCGCCCTATTCAACAGGGTACATCAACTGGTTTCAGTGGATCCTCCTGGCGGGCTGCAGTATTCCCCTTGCCGTAGTTGGAGCGAAGACCGCCCACTTACTACCGGCCAAACAGCTCAAATACCTCTTTATCGCGGTGATGTTTTACATGGGCCTCAAGATGATCGGGGTCTTTGCATGGCTTCATCTTCCCATATAGCATCCGTTCCATCATTTTCTCTTTAAGTATCACGAAGAATATCATATCACCCCCCTCCACCCCAATGTTCGGGTTTAAAGGAGGGGGGCAATAGATCGTGAGGCGATGGTTTTTCAAGAGGGATCAGACCCCTCCAACTTCGGGTGATAACTATTTTGCCGCAGGGCGGATAAGGAAAGAGGGTAAGGGGGACGTTTCTTTTTTCTCTCGTCCATTTTGCTACAGCGAAGAGGGCGCAGAAGAGCAACTGTTCAGTTTATTGATGCCTTTTGTAGGCCACCAGCCGAATGCAAAGCTTTTTCTCCAGATTCTGGATCCTTTTGAGGTATTCATCCGGCAAGTCGGCGGGTTCCGGCGGTGCGTAGTAGGCGAGCATCTGGTTGCCCGTCTCATTTTCCAGGGCCTGAATCTCTTTGACACCCGCCTCGTCCACATAGTCCGCATAGGTATGATTAAAATCCATCATAGACCTCCTTGTGAAAAGGTTTATTGGCGCACCATAAACGCTCCTGTGCAGCCATTAAGGGTATTAACCTTCCCATATAACATAACGATATTATCAAGCCCTGCCAGGAAGCCGTCAAGAAGAAAAAGCCGACCCCGTTCCTGAAGGCATGGCCTATCGGCATCTTTGAAACGGCCTTAACCTGACCCGCCGGTCCGTCTTCTCAGAGATCGAGATGAAATAAATCAAGAAATAACGGGTCATCAGTCCCTAAGTCGCAACCTTAACCAGGGCTACCTTCCCATTTGCTGCGGGCACAACGCCAAGCAAATCAACGACCATAAAATTTTCATCTTGACATTCCTGCGCCCTACAATTATATTTCCAAAATAGAATATGTAATGGAGTGGTGACATGAAAAATTTTATCAAGGTCATGAAGGCCCTGTCCGATCCCAACCGGGTAAAAATTGTAAAAATGCTCCAGCACAAAACCATGTGTGTCTGTGAAATGAGGGCGGCCCTTCAGGTATCCCAGCCGACAGTCTCCAAGCATTTAAAAATACTTGAAAATGCTGGACTTGTGTCTTTTCAGAAAGACGGTCTCTGGGTCAACTACCACCTCACGGACGGGGCTGGCAGCCCCTATGCGGCTTCCCTCCTGGGAAATCTCAGGCACTGGCTCGAGAATGAGCCCAAGATCTCCGGAATCATCGACCAACTCCCGATGATCCGACGGGAGGACATCTGCGGGCGATAATTTTTTTTACCGTGGCTATATCGTCAAATAGGAATGTATTCATATAGTCGTTTTATTTTCCCGAAAAATAATATCCTTTGGTTCAGAATAGAGGATTGAATTCAATGAAAGAAAGAAACAAACTCCTACTTATTATCCTGATATTCATCGGTTGCTATTACATCCCCTGGGGTCAGGAAACCATCCGCCAATCAGGCCTCGAGGCCTTTCTCATGCTCCAGGAATATGCCAGGCAGCATGTCCTGACCTGCTTGATCCCCGCCTTTTTCATCGCCGGCGCCATCGCGGTTTTTGTATCCCAGGCATCCGTACTCAAATATTTCGGAGCCACGGCCCGAAAAATCTTATCCTATTCGGTGGCGTCGGTCTCGGGAACAGTCCTGGCAGTCTGCTCCTGCACGGTCCTGCCCCTGTTTGCCGGTATTTACAGCCGTGGTGCCGGCATCGGTCCGGCAACGGCCTTTCTCTACTCCGGGCCGGCCATCAATGTGCTTGCCATCGTGCTGACCGCCCGTATCCTGGGCTGGCAGCTCGGACTGGCAAGAGCCATCGGTGCCGTGCTTTTCGCGATCATCACGGGCCTGCTCATGGCCTTTCTCTTCAGAAAAAACGACGCCTCCCGAACGGCCGGGCAAATCTATCTCCCTGATGAAGAGGTCAAGGGCCGCACCCTGACCCAGGACGCCCTCTTCATGCTGACCATGGTCCTGATCCTGATCTTCGCAGCCTTCGCTCGACCGGCCCCGGATTCCGCAGGGCTGTGGCCCGCCATATACGGGGCCAAATGGTTCATCACCGCAAGTCTTCTCGTTGTCTTGGCCTTGATGCTCAAGAGCTGGTTCAAAAAAACGGAACGGGTCGATTGGGTTCAATCCACTTGGGGGTTCATGAAACAGATCTTCCCCCTTTTAGGTGCCGGCGTGCTCGTAGCCGGTTTCATGCTGGGGCGTCCCGGTCAGCCGGCTCTAATCCCCGAGCATTACATTCAAACTCTTGTGGGGGGGAATTCGGTTTGGGCGAACTTCTTTGCCGCTGTTTCCGGTGCCCTCATGTATTTCGCCACACTCACCGAGGTGCCGATCCTGCAAGGACTTCTCGGCGCCGGCATGGGCAAGGGTCCGGCCCTCTCCCTGCTTTTGGCGGGCCCTGCCCTTTCGCTTCCCAATATGCTGGTGATTGGCGGAGTCATGGGAGCCAAAAAAACGGCGGTCTTTTGTGGGATCATTGTGGTCTTATCCACCATTGCAGGAATGAGCTATGGCTGGATTGCAGGATAATATGAATGGGGGCTTAGATGTCAGGAGTGGATGTAAATCAGATCATGAAATGGCTCAAAAAGGCCGAAGGCAAAGCATTTTAAACCTTGAACAATGAACCGATCAAAAATAACCGACCCTTTGAGATTCTATTCATTTCATTGGGGTTATTTTTCAGAGGAGGAACATTATGGAAATTAAAGTCTTGGGTCCCGGCTGCGCCAAATGTCAACAGACGGAAAAAACGGTTAAGGAAGCAGTGGCCGAGGCAGGCGTGTCTGCGAACATTGAAAAAGTCACCGATGTTCTGAAAATAGCCGCTTACGGCGTCTTCGGCACCCCGGCAGTCGTCGTTGACGGCGAAGTCAAAAGCGTGGGGAAGATTCCCACTAAGGACGAGATCAAAGGGTGGTTAAAAAAATGACACGCAAAGATGAATCACCTATGGATCAGAAAGATGGCCTGGATCGGATACACGGCCTGGTTACAGAAAAATACGCCGAGATTGCCGAAGGCAAAAACGGTGGTTGTATGCCTTCGTGTTGCGACGGATCGGGTTCCCTTATCACCATCGAGGAACTTGGAAAAGCACTCGATTATGAGGAAGAAGATCTCCTTGTAGCACCAGGTGAAGCAAATCTCGGCCTGGGCTGCGGGAATCCCATCAGTCTGGCGGATCTAAAACCGGGGGAGACCGTATTGGACCTTGGCAGCGGAGCGGGATTTGATGCTTTCCTGGCTGCCAGGCATGTAGGAGAGTCCGGAAAGGTTATCGGGGTGGATCTGACGCCTGAAATGATTCAAAAGGCCAGGGATAATGCCGAAAAGCTGAACATATCCAACGTCGACTTTCGTCTGGGAAAAATCGAGGAACTTCCCGTTTCCGACAGTTCCATGGATGTAGTCATCTCTAATTGTGTCATAAACCTTTCCCCGGACAAATCCGCCGTTTTCAGCGAGCTCTATCGCTCCCTCAGGCCAGGCGGCCGTATCATTATTTCCGATGTTCTTCGATCCGGAGAAATTCCGGAAGCACTCCGCAACAATCCTGCCGCCTATACCGGCTGAGTGGCCGGCGCAATTTCACCCGGTGAGGTGAAACAGATTCTCGCTGACTTGGGATTTCAGGCGATATCCATTACGCGTAAGGAGCAGAGCGACGAGATCATCCAGGAATGGAATGTTGCCGAAGGAACGGAACAAGTTGCATTTTCAGCCTATATTCAAGCAATTAAGCCCGGATAAATGGTACGGAATCTAACAAAAAAAAGATGAGAGGTTCATTAAGACTCACGGAAGGAATACAAACTTATGCTTGAATCCCTTTTCCTGACCGTTAATGAATGGATTGTCGGCGGCACAGCCGTCGCAGCCGCGGGTTGTTTTCTCTGGGGTATGATCAGCGTGGTTTTCAGTCCCTGCCATCTGGCCTCCATCCCCCTCATCGTGGCTTATGTTGGCGGACAGCAGGAGACACTCAGACCCCGCAGGGCCGCCCACTATTCCATCGCCTTTACCGTCGGTCTTTTCATCACCATCGCCGTTGTCGGCATTGTATGCGCTTTGCTGGGCCGCATGCTGGGGGACGTGGGCAATTACTGGCAGGTTCTTGTAGGACTCGTCCTCGTGTGGGTGGCTCTGGGAATGATCGGGGTGGAGAAATGCTCCATGTCCGGAACCCTTCTCTACCGCTTGAAATTCAAGGGCCTCCCGGGGGCCTTTCTTTTAGGGCTCGCCTACGGCGTGCTTTCCGGTTCCTGTACTTTCGGGTTTATCGCTCCCATCCTGGCCATCATCACCATCCAGCAGAAAGTAGCCACAGGGGTCCTTTTCATCCTCCTCTTTGCCATCGGACACTGCCTCCCTATTGTGGTGGCGGGAAGCAGCACGGCTGCGGTGAAGGGCGTTTTGGAAAACAGCCGCTGGCAGGGTGCCGGAAACTGGTTCCGAAAGGGGGCAGGTGCGGTGATCATACTGTTAGGGACATATTTTATCATCAACCCGTTTTTCTCTACTTAATAAAGGAGGACTGAAAAATGTCGGAACAACGCCTTTTGGCTGAATGGTTTCCTGAATTTGCGCAGGAGCTGGATAAAATCGATGAACTTTACAAACAGATGAGAACGATTGATGAAAAAACCTATCAGTTCATCTGTTTTGCCCTTGCCATCAAGGGCCGTTCAAAACCTTGCGTGCTGAAGCACTTTATGGGAGCGCTGGAGGCCGGAGCCTCCGTCAAAGAGCTCTCCTATATTCTGGCCCTGACCATGCGTGAGGCGGCCGGTGGCGATGATTGCTGGACCCATGATGCCCTTGGAGACTATAAGGCCTTAATCGTTGAAGGACTGAAGAGTTCAGAGTGTTGCGCAAGATAAAACCTGCAAGGAATGCAGAAAGTACCTCAAGGATCAATCCGGCAGTGACCGTAAAAGGCAAAAACCGAGAAAGGACTTGAAATGATGGGGTTTGAACCTTAAATTTCATATATCTTCGGCAACGGTTCTTTTTCAAGGTCTCCTTTAAAAATAGGAAAGAATTTATGAGAACGCATATATGTTCCACCGCACGCTCATGGCGTTCCATCCGGCGATGCATTGTGTGCGCGGCATTTATTGCTTTGATGGTCCCCTTGCAGGTCCGGGCCTCATCCCCCGAGGTCTCCACCGTGGAGAAGGCCTATCCGGGTCTGTTCAGGGGTATCTTGAAATCAGCTGAACTGACCGATCTCCCCAAGGATGTCATCGTAGAGACGGATCTGCTCCGGATTACAACGTCCTTTCTGGATGAGGGGATTCAAAGAGCGAATCCCGCCATCCAGTCGCAACTGAAGAAGAACCTTCTTTTTGTCCTGCAAAGTCTGGTGACGAAACGGCTCCTGCTTCAACAGGCTTACGCAGCCGGTCAGAGCCAAGATAATCCCGAGGATGAAGTGATCAAACAATTACTCCAGGGGGTCGCCTCAGGTGTCACGGTCTCGGATCAGGAGGTGAAGGACTATTACCTAGAGAACCGGGACGCCTTATATGGCGTACCCTTCGAAAAGGCCCAAGAGCCCCTTACGGCCATTTTGCTCCAGGAAAAAAAACGTGAAGCAATGACAGATTACGCGAATTCTCTGGGGGAACGCATTCCTATTCGCATGGACACTGCATGGTTCCAAAAGCACAGGGAACTTGCCGGAGACAATCCGGTGGACAAGGCCAGAAGCTCGGGAAAACCGACCATGGTGGAATTCGGGGCCGACGGATGCAGACCCTGTGATCTGATGCAACCGATTGTGGATAAACTGAGGGGTAAATACGCAAAGCGGCTCAATATCGTTTTCATCCACGTGAGGGAGGAACAGATCCTCAGCACACGTTACGGGATTAGCTCTATTCCGGTTCAGGTTTTTTTCGATAAGACAGGCCGGGAGTTCTTCCGGCACGTCGGGTTTTTCCCTGAAAAAGAAATCGAAAAGATATTCATCCAAATGGGGGTCAGCTAAATGAATAAAAAAGTTCTGGTGACGATCGCCATTCTTGCAGGGCTCTTCATCGCCGTTATGGTCATCAAATCTCACCTTCTGTCTGACAAACCGAGTGGATCAGGGCAAGCGACTGCCTCCTCCGGAGGACCCACTGTGGTTTCGGTAACGAAAGACGCCGATACCCGCAACATTCCCGTGAAGGGCATGGTCACCCTGCTTGATCTGGGATCGGATTCCTGTGTGCCCTGCAAGATGATGGTCCCCATCATCGAAAAGTTGAAAAAGAAATACGAGGGAAAGGCGGCCGTTGTGGTCATCGATGTATGGAAAGACACGGAAACCGGTAAAAAATATGGCGTAAGGGCCATCCCGACCCAAATTTTCTTCGACAAAGGAGGGCGAGAGATCTATCGGCACGTGGGCTTCCTGGATGAAGATGCGATCGTCCGGCAGTTGCACAAAATGGGCGTCAGTTGATCGGAGGGGGATGACCCCTTCGTGACCATTTCACGAATACGAAGCGAAACGAAACGATGATTGAACCGGACACCGGTATTCCGGATGAGCGGGAGAGCGCCGGTAGGGAAAGTTTGTGCAAAAGTTAGGAGAAAGACAATATGACATTCAAGCATCCGGTTAGGTTTTGGCCCGCAGTCGCGGTTACCCTCATGCTATTTCTTCTTCCCGGATTTCGCGCTTTGGCGCTAGGGGCCGTCGGACCGAAGATGGTTTTGCAGGAACCCTCCTTAGACCGGAAGGAGGTTCATGAAGGCCAGTTCATCGAACGCGACTGTACTGTTTTGAACCGGGGCGATCAGCCCCTCGAGATCAAACAGGTCCACGCAGGCTGCGGATGTCCGGTGGCCTCCTTTGATCCCATGAGCAGGCTATGACCGGAGAAAAAAGGAGGAGCCTGGACGGCGCATGCTGTGGCAAAGCGGGGTCTTGATCATGTTCGCGGTCATCGTCGGACTTCTGGTCAATCTGGTCCGACCGTACGGACTGGCCCTCATGACCGCCCCGGATCCAGCCGTCCCGGGTGGCAAAGGGTCGGACAGGATCATCTTGAGACCCGAAAATACTCCCCAGTATCCTTCCTTTTCCAACGCACCCTCTGGGTCAGGGGGAGATGGAGCTGCATGGCGCCGAGCCTCTGGCACACCCCCTCACAACACCCCCCATACCAGCACTCCTCCGGGTAGAGGACGATGGGGGGCTTCCCTTTTTCAGGATTGGGGATCAGCACATCCGCCTGACAGACGTCCACACATTGATTACACCCGTTGCAGATTTCCGGATCAAAGGTCACCGGCGTGCTGGGCGTGCATCCGTTGGGATACGCATATACTTTTTTTTCGGCCATATGCAACTCCTTAAAGCCTCTTTGAGAGGCAATTGTTTACACTGTCTGTAACGTTTCTTTTCAGGGAACGCATTCGATTGCAGGCAGGTCACGGCCATCTCTTTTCAAAAACGAAAAAACGTTGCCCGGGAATCTGCATAAGATCTTCGCCCAGGCGGTCGAAGCGCCTCTCCGAGAATGCCATGCAAGTCTTTCGCAAGCGTTGTCTACCCGAGGTTCATCGCCGCCCTCGTTGCCCCGTTTTCATCGAGGTACCTGCCAGGCCTTCGTTTTTGAAAAGAGATGGCCGTGACCTAAACGCGTCTTTTTTTCAAAAGGCCGAACCCCGCGCTTTGAGCGAACACTCACCCGAAAATAAAATTTGCATACTGGAAAATTTCCGTATGCTACCTACCGATATTTCTCATAATTCTCGGTCAGGGGCGCCCAGAAATCAAGGGGCAGACCTCTGGTCTTGACGGCTCCATCCTCATTTCGAAGGACAATCCACTTCTTCCATTCGGCAGGATCCATCTCCGAGTCATCCTGCCGGACAAATCCCATGACCGGATTGCTCGCCTTTCGTGCCATGGAAGCCTGAAGGATCATCTCATCGCAAGTCAGGATATTGTATACCTCCAGCGTGCGCATCAGTTTATGGGGGTTGTCCACGCCCACCCGTGAGGCCTCATTCTTTTGAAGGTCCTCTATCCACATGAGACCCAACTTCAAAAGTTCGTCGTTCTTGAGTTCCCCGCAGTAATTCTGCATGATTCGGCAGGCCGCTGCGTTGAGCTCCTTCCACTCCCGCTCCGGTTCGTTCTCTAATGGACCGTAGACCCACTGCTTTTCCTGTTCCAGTTGACCCCGATCAAGGGGTGTTTCGCCGGTCCCGGCCGCATAGTCCGCCGCCTTGCGGCCCGCATACCTGCCCGTTGTCGCGGCATGATAGTGGTAATTGGCGGCAAACAGGGCGTCCCCGGCCGCAAAATACCCCTCCAGATTGGTCATCAGGTTCCAGTCGGTCACCAGGCCTCCGGCATCTCCAATCTCTCCGCCGGTCCTGTCCTGGGGCCGCACACTCCCTCTCATGGGATCGCTTCCCAGAAACATATAACTCTGGAGCAGGTCCTTTGAGGGATCAAATCCGGCCTCGGTGTAATAGATATAGACGGGCACCCGGGTTTTCCCCTCTTCTCCCACCATGTGCCCCCAGATCACCTTGCGTTCGTGTTCCGACATGCCGGTCAGGTCCGCATAAAGAGGCAGCTTGTATTCCCCTTTACGAATCCGCTCATCCAGATCCGGAATCGGTTCCGGCCGTTTGTGTTCGTAGGCCTGGGTCCGCTCTCCCATGAACTTTTGCCCCGGGGACGGATTACAGCGCTCCTCCACGCTCTTCAATATCTTCCCGTCCCTGTCCACCCACGGAATTTCCTTGCCCTCGGCATCCACCAGGGTGGCGGGCACCCAGGTGTTGATGGCATTGCCGTGACTGTAAGCCTGAAACACATTCCCGCTCGCAAAAGACGTGGGCATGGATTTTTCCATCATGGTAAATTCCGCTCCCGCCCTCCAGGAAAGCGCATGTCCGTCGCCCACGATCTGGGTCGGGCGAAAGTTTGCGATGCCTCTCAATTCCGTATTGAAACACCAGTTCCGCTGATGCCTGGAAAGCCCATTCACCACGGCCTTGGCCTTGAAGATAAAGAACTCCCCGGTCCTGCACTGAAGGCCTGTCGCGCCAACGACCCTTGCCCCGGCCTTCCCGCCTTCGGTCAGCAGTCCCGTCGCCATGATCCGGTCGAGGATTTGCACGCCGAGCCGTTTGCACTCCTTGTGGAGCGATATTTTGAAGGTACTGCCGCGGACCCTGAAATGGAGTTTGTTTTCATAATCATAAGCAAAGAGAAACTTGGTCTTCTCGTCCCGAAATGGAGCGCCCTTGAACTCATCCTTGACATCCCGGATCACGCCCCCCATCTCCTCCATTTCCAGGAGGGTTTCATAACTCTCCCGGGCGGCGATATATCTCGAAAGGGCATTGACGTAGCCCCCCGTCATCTCCAATTCCCATTGCACCGCTTCCTCCGCAGTGATCGGGGATCCCGGATGGGGGGTATTGAGCCAGTGATCACACCCGGACCCTCCTGAACCGCTCTTCAGGGTGGCTCCCTTTTCCACCAGGACGACCTTCATCCCCTTGCGCGCAGCGCTGATGGCGGCCCAGCAACCGGCGATCCCGCCGCCCAAAACCAGGACGTCGGCCTCCACCTCTGTTTCCTCTCCGTAGCGGACAGGATAAGGCCACTCGATCATGCCGTGTTTTTTGATGTAATCGATCCAGTTCATATTTTCCCCCTCAATGATTTGCACGATCGGATCTCAAAAACCCAACCGCCATCAAGATGCTCATGCTGTTTTTTCCTTTTTGCTTTAAGGCTTAACAGTCTACCGGAAGTTTTGAAAACTCAAAGGAGCCATCCTCCCGTTTCCGGACGGCCAGAAAGGCCAACCAGTGCTCGTCATCCTGCTCTGGATAGTCGGCCCTGACAAACCCCAGGGGACCGGGTCGGCTCTCTTTTCGCTCAAGAGACGATTGCAGGACGAGTTCGGCATTGTCGATAATGGATTTCACATCCAGACACCGACCCAATTCGTGGGGATTCTCGGCCTTGAGCGGCGCTGATTTTGCGTCCTCCAGACGTTCGATCCCCCTGAGCAGCAATCCCTCGCTACGGATGTCCCCGCAGTAAAAATCCATCAGGTTCTGGACACCGGTTTCCACTTCCCTCCAATGGAAGCCCTCTCTTCGGTCCAGAATTTCCTCACACATCCTCTTTCTATCCCTGACTTTCTCGTCTGTAACCGCAAGAAATTCTTTTTGGCCCGCGGCCCGCCCGGCGGCCATGTCGCCTGCGTGCCAACCCTGAGCAAAGGCCCCGGGAGATGCCTGCCATGGAAGCCCCCCCACCTCATCTCCGGCGCCGAAGAGATTTCGAATCTCCGTTTCCAGATCCCTGTCCACCCACAACCCCTTGGCGGCGGTGCCGGAGATCTCCCGGGGCCAGAGACCCACATACTCCTGACGGTTCTTTCTCAAATCAGCCCCTTCTTCTTCCTTGAAGTAGCGTAGAAATTGCCTGCCTTTTCCTTCATGGGAGATGGACCATTCGATGTAGGCCGCCTCCTCTGCCGTTGCTTCGCTGAAATCCAGGTAAAAAGGACCTTCCCCCGCAGCCAGACGTTTGACCAGACCTGCTCTCCCACCGCGCCACATCTTCCGGTCTTCCAGCCATTCTTTCCTGACCGCTTCCGTCCACTTCTCTCTACCCAGGTTCTCCCAGTCATAGAACCGGGTCCTCGGGACAATCACATTGCCCTTCCCGTCGATGATGCGGGCGGCAGGCTGGACCGTATTTCGGGGGTCTCCGTAATTGGGATTATAAAACCCGCAGGGACCCAGTCCGAGGATATTGGTGAAGAACTCGATATTGATGATGGGAAGCCCCGCCCTGACGGCCATGGCGGTGCCGTCCCCACTGAAGGGCGAGGGCATTCGGGTATTGAAATCAAACCCGTTGATATTGCGGCTCAAGCGATTGGACCGGCCGCTGGAGAGCACGACCGCCTTGGCCGTAAAGGAGGTAATGTCGCCGGTGCGGGTGTTGACCCCCACGGCACCTGCGATCCGGCCGTCCACAGTGACCAGGTCGGTCATCTGCACCCGGTTGACAATCTTTACCCCACGTTTTCGGGCCTCCCGGGTCAGGACCGGTTTCAGGGGTTCCCCGTCAAAGTTGAAGGATGTGGGGACACTGTGAAACTGAGGGACAACGCGAAAGCCCCCCGGCACCTTGCTGTCCTCATATCTGAATGTGATGCCGAACCTCTCCAGGTCCAGGACCCGGTCATACATGGTCCCTGCCACAAGATCGAAAAGGTCTCTTCGAAAAAAACCGTAGGCCGTACCGACCCGGTGATCCTCGGCCATGTCGTCCAGGGTGTATCCCATTTGTTCGTGGATGGGCGGAATATAGGCCCAGACGTGGTCGATACCCGCGGCCGCACAGCCGCTCCGCCGGGTATTGGATTTATCCACCAGGGTGACGCTTACCCCCTCATGCTCGGCCGCCTTGATGGCCGCCATACACCCGGCCAGACCGCCGCCGATGATCAGCACATCGGTTTCAATCGATATCACTTCAATTTCCGACATCTCTTCCTCCTTGGATCCCCTTTATGCGCTGTCCCCTGCTGTTTTTTCCGTCCTTTTGAAGGAACCTCTCATTTGAAAAGGGGTCATGATCTTGATCGCCCCTTCATTCCCGTGAGGACAGTCCGTTACGCAGCACCCGCAAAACCAGCACTCATCGGGATACCTTACAAGCGGAGGCTTTCCCTTTTCCGGGTTGCGGGCAAATACGTCGCTCATGCAGACCTCCACGCACATCCCACAGCCGTCACAGATGTCTTCATTGATATAGATATGTTTGAAACCCATGCATACACCTCCGTAACGGTTCAGGTTGTTTAGGCTGTAGGCTAAAGGCTATTAGTTTCCGAACCCTTCGCTATCCGCGCATTGATCGAAGCAGGGCGCCCAAAACCTTCTCGGCTTCCACAATACATTTCTTCTTTGGGGAATTCCCTGGTTGCGCCATATGTGATCACGCATGTTCCCTTCCTGCGGTACCTCACAGCCTAAATGTCTACAGCCTATCTAGCCGAGTAGTGACACTCCTCCTTCTCTTCTACATGCCCGTTAGCCGCCCCTCTCATTGAGTCAAACCGGTTTTTCGTTCACTGTATGGCCGTTTGAAACGGCATTCAGCCATGGCCCAGGACCTTCATTTTTTCAATACTCCAATCCCGATGAAGATGGGATCTTTGACTCTCCAGCCTTCCAAGAGCCGGAGAAAGGGTCATCTTTTTTACGCATTCTCAAATTGCGGCAGAGAAGTTTCCGCAATATTCCGCTTTTTCTTCCACTGCAAAGTCGCCACGATGAGGCAGACGATAATCCCTCCAAAAAACAGGATCTGGCTTTGCAAGACGAAATAGACCAGTAACGCCAGACCCGCCAGGGCCGCCAGCATCCTTTCCCAAACACTGCAGTGGGTCATAAAATAACCGACAAAGAAGACTTCCAGGGAAAACAGACAGATAATACTTGCAAGGAGCCCCTGAACAGCGGCCATGGGCTCCGTATGCTGCAAAAGCAGAAAGGGGCAATAGATGAACATGAAGGGAATAACAAATCCCCCGACGGCGGCCTTCGTGGCCTCGATCGCCGATTTGATATAAGGGGCGTCTGCAAGCTTTGCCGCGATAAGAGCCACAATGGCGACGGGCGGGGTCAGGAAGGCGAAGACGGCGAAGAACATGGTGAAAAAATGAGCCTGTTCGAAGGTCACCCCCATTTTCATGAGGGCCGGGGCCGCAAACATGGATACGATGAAATAGGCGGTCAGGGACGGTCCGCCGCAGCCCATGACGACACAGATGACCGCGATGATGAGGAGCCCCAGGAAGAGGTAACCGCCGCTCCAGACCTGGATGCCGGATGAAAGTTTGACTCCCAGGCCACTCATGGTCACGGTGGCCATAATCAGCCCCACACAGGCCGCAGAGGCCCCGATTCCGGCTCCGGCCCTGGCACCCCTGGCAAGGCCCAGGATGATCTGGCCGATGCTGGGGCGATCCTTTCCCAGGTAGGACACCACGATGGTGCTGATAATAGCCCAGAAAGCGACAAACATCACGCTGTAACCCTTGATCAGCAGCACGAGAATCACGATAAAAGGCGTGACAAACGATGGCAGGGCGAAAAGCAATTCCTTTTTATTGATCTTCTCGGCCTCCATGGCCTTGATATTGAGTTGGCCGGCCCGGAAGTAGACATAAAGACCCGCCGCCCAGAAGTAGAGCATAGCGGGAATGACGGCCATGGCGATGATCGTGACATAGGGAATCCCCGTTATCCCTGCCATACCGAAAGCCACGATCCCCATGATGGGCGGCATGATCTGCCCCCCGTTGGAAGCGGACGCCTCGATGGCTGCGGCATGCTCCGGCTTGTAACCCACCTTTTTCATGAGGGGTATGGTGAAAGACCCTGTAATGGCCACGTTCGCTGCGGCACTTCCCGTGATGGAACCCACCAGGGAACTGCTGATCACCGACATGATTCCGGGGCCGCCCTGCATGCGGCCTGCCACCATTTTGGCCAGGAGCATGAAGAACTTGGTTCCTCCCAGGGCCTGCAGCAGGGCCCCGAAGAGGACGAAGAGGAAAATATAGTTGGCCGATGTCGGAAGCACAACGCCGAAGATGCCGTTCTGAAGGCCGATCGAGAGATTGGAGATGGTCTGATCCAGATCCATGGTCTGGCACGTAAAGGGCTCCGGAAAATTCTTTCCCACATAGGGATAGAGAACCACAAGGAGGGTCAGCACGGGAAGCACCCACCCAAAATCCCGTCGCGTCGCCTCCAGAACCAGGAAGATCATGACAACCCCTACGGCGAGATCAAAGGGGGTATTGAAGTAGGCGCGGTTTTCAAGTTCAATCCATAGAAACTGTACGTAAAGGGCCACGAACAGGGCCATTGCCGCGAGGACGAAGGCCCAGATTCGATCGAATTTCCCCTTGGCCGTGGAAAATGCACCCAAATAGACCAAAAGCAGGCAGAATCCCAGATGCGTGTTCAGGTGCGCCTTGACCGCCTGCAGGAACACCTGAGTGGCGGCCATGTGGTAGACGGCCATGCCGAGGCCCACAATCACGACGAGAATATAGGCCGGGTTCTGTCGGATCTCCTTTTTCAAAGTCTCCATAACAAGCCTCTTCTCCCGAAACGCTGAAAGGTTTTTTCTGGTTGGTTGTTATCTTGAGCGGCACAGTTCCCGTGCTTTGGGAAAGACCCCGGAGTTCTCATACCCATCTGTTCGCAGGCTTCTCCCCGGGGCGAATAGATTCTCTTTCCGCCCCGGGGAGCCCTGTTCAGTTATGTTTTTAAGGGCTTACTGTGAACCGGATTTATCTTTGTCACGACCGGTTTTTGCAGATTTGGGATATTACTGATCGAAGCCCGTAATCTTGATACCCTTTTCCTTGAAGAACTTTACGGCGGCCGGATGATAGGCCGATTCGGGAATGCTCAAAGAAGCCATGGTCTCCTTGGTAAAGACGGCCCCCATGGGGGTATACTCCTTGAATTTTTCGGCATTCTCATAGGCGACCTTCAGGATTTCGGTGATCACGTGGTCGGGCATGTCCTTGTGGGCGGCAAAGGCCAGGGGTTTGATCAGGATGCCGCAGGGTTCGGTTTGATGGGGGCTCAGCATCTTTGCCGGGGCTTTCACTACGGCCACAGGATGTCCTGTCTTTTCCTTGTAAGCCTTTACTTCATCAGGATCGAAGGAAACGAAATATGTCGGTTTGGTGGCGACAAGTTCTGCCTGGAAAGGACTGTTTCCATAGACATTGGGTAATTTTTTAAGGAAGTGCCCGGTGTAGATCACGTCAATCAATCCATCCCTCAGGGCATCGGCCGCACCCTTTCCCGCCGAGTATTGATATTTGAGTTTTTTGACCGGCACATTGGCCACCTCCAGGATGCCCTGATAAGTCACCTGACGGCCTTTGCCGGGAGCGGAGTCGAAAATCACGCGTTTTCCGACCAGATCATGGACGGTCTTGATATCGGCCTTGAGGGTGCAGAGACCGTTTCCGGCAATACCCAGGAGACAGACAAACTTGAATTCATCGTAGTTGTAGGAAAATCCCTTGTATGCTCCAATCTGCTGCTTGGCTTCCCAGATGTCCCAAGTCGTATTGAAGAACAGGTAATTCTTTCGTTTATCCGGTTTTTTGACCAGAAGTTTCATGTGCTCAGCCGGACCACGCCCCTCCATGGCCGTCGCCTTCAGCCAGGTGCTGTTCTTGTTGATCTGTTCTGCCAGGGCCACGCCCATGATGTATGAGGCAAAACCTGCCGGAATGGTTGAAATGGAAATCTTATAGGGTTCTTCCGCCGCGGCCGGCACCGGAGCGGTTAGGGTGACGATAAAGGCTAACAAAAGACTCAACACACCCAGGCAACCGATTAATGATGACAATCCCTTCCTTTTCATAGCTTTTCCTCCTCCTTCTCATAGATTTCCCACAACCCCCATGGCTGACCACAGGGACACATGGCCTCTTTTTATGGCAAGGCCAACTAAAAGCCCTTTGTGATATTCCGGAAATGATCGGCTCGGGCTCTGCCGACCGATTTAAGGTTAAAGAGGATTTCGCTGTTCATCAAAAATAAATCGTCAGTGGAATCGGCGTTTCTTATTCCCTCAGGAAGGCTCATTCGTGACATGCGCGCTGCTTTTTTTATCTTCCTTCGGATCTGCCAATAAGGCTCGCATCTTCTCGACATGCTCCTTCACAAAACGCCGAGCCGCCTCAGGGTTTCGCTCGCTGATCGCCTGGAATATGCGTCTGAATGACTTACGGGCATACTGTTTGTCTTGCTCGGAAGGGATCCAGGCCGTTAATATAGGTCTGTTTCGGGCCCACTCCAGGAGGGCCCGAATGAACATGATGAAAGGGAGGTTGTGGGAGGCTTCTGCGATGAGGATGTGAAACTGAATCATTTTCATGACGATCTCTCGCCCTCTTTCAGGGTCTGCCATGATCTCTTCCGATTCTTCGATACAGAGGGAAATGCGTTTCAGGTCCTCCTCGGTGGCGTGACGTGCAGCGGACGTTGCAGCCGCACACTCCAGGGTAATCCTGGCTTCGTGAATCTGATCGCTTGTCAGTCCTTCGAGTAAAAAATTGTCTTTGATGATGGAGGTCACGGCGCCCAGATCGTGGGTCGCGACAAAGGCCCCTCCGCCGCTCCCTTTCTTTATTTCAATGAATCCTTTGGTTTCGAGCGTGCGCAGGGCTTCACGGATGGTCAGGCGCCCGACCTGAAATTGTTGGGCAAGAGAGCGTTCTGCCGGCAACCGGTCTCCCGGGATCAATTGCTTCCCCAAGATGACCCCTTTGATTTGCTCGGCCACCTCTTCGAACGCCCGGGTGGGGGTGTAAGGAGAAAACGACACTTGGTCGTGCATTTTTGCCCCTGACTTTAGGTTGAATGTCGAATGGTATGACCAATCACCTTTCCACTCATATCGAAACGATTTTGGGTTGTCAAGAAAAAATCTCACTTTGATCAGGGAAGCACTCAACAACTTGACACCTAGAAAGGACTCTCCTATACTCCATCAACCCTTGGAGGGATCTTTAGCATCTTCTTCCGGTTTTATTTCATGACCGGGCGTCTTGAACGTTTCGAAAAGGTTAAACAAATGTTTGGATTTTCAAGGGAACCCCTGCCTTCACTTCTTTTCCTACTTTGCCTTGTGATTTTTTTTCCGGGCTGTTCTCCATCAAAAGAAGAAGAGACCGAAACCCTTTCCGAGAAACCCATACCGGTTCGAGTCGTGAAGATCAAAGCGCGTGACTTGCCCTTGGTCGTGGAGTCTGTCGGCAGAGTAGCCGCCAATAGAGAAGTCACCCTTTCCAGCGAAGTCGGCGGTGTAGTGGAAGCCTATTCCGCAGATGTGGGCGACCGGGTTGAGGATGGAGAACATCTCGTGAGCATTGACCCCAGGGACTACCGCCTGGCCCTGAAAGAGGCCCGGGCGAACCTTGAAGCGGCCCGGGCAAGGCTTGAGGCCGCCGCCAAGGCCTATGACCGGTCCAAGGCCCTTTTGCCCCAGAAGGTCATCTCCTCGGATGCCTTTGACAAATATGAGGCCGACTATAAATCCAGCAAGGCCGCCCTGTCACAGGCCCAAGCCATGGTGGACGTCTCCCGGGAGCGTTTGAAAAAGACCAAAATCAGCGCCCCCTTTGCAGGCGCAGTGGCCGCCCGTCTGGTTGAGGAGGGTCAGACCGTCGGTGTGGGGACCCCGGTGATGACCCTGGTGGACCTGAAGGCCGTTCACGTGAAGATCCATACGCCGGAATGCGACTATGTCCGCATTGATCGCAGGGATCCCGTTCACGTAACGGTTGAGGCCTTTCCCGAAAAGCCCTTCACGGGCCACATCGACCGCATCGGGGTCAAGGCCGATGCCAGGACCAACACCTTTGACGTACAAATCCTCATTGACAATCCGGACTTCCTCCTCAAGCCCGGCCTGACGGCACGTGTTCGCATCACGACCGATGTGATTCCTGATACGATCCTTATCCCTCAAAGCACCGTGCTTTACCGGGAGGACAGGCGGGAAGTTTTTGTGATCGGGAAGGACAACCGTGCAGAACTCCGAACCATCAAACTGGGCCGCACCCAAGGTTCCTCCATTCAGGTCCTGGAAGGTCTCGCACCCGGAGAAGGACTGATCATATCCGGCGGGCAGTATCTCAAACCGGGAGACCGGATAGTGCCCATTCAGAAGTAAAGAATCCGGGAACAAGCGAGTTTCCAAGATCGCGCCATCAAACGCGGAACGGACCCTAAGCTCATGAATTTTTTCCGTTACATCCTCAGTCGACGCCGGATTTTCATGATCCTCGTCGTGGTCCTGCCCATCGTGGCCGGGACTTTTTCCTATCAGGTCATGCCCAAAGAAGGCAGTCCGGAGATTTCCGCACCCCATGCCATTGTTATCACGCCCTATCCCGGAGCCTCACCCGGTGAAATCGAAAGCCTGGTGACCAACCCCATCGAGGAGGCCCTCAGCGACCTCAAAAACGTGAAGGAGATGCGATCCTCCTCGGCCGAGGGGGTATCCGTCGTCGTGGTGGATTTTGATGTCGAGGCGGATCTTGAAAGGTCACTTCAGAAGGTCCGGGAGAAGGTGACGGACACCCGTCATGAACTGCCTGACGATATCGAAGAGCCGTCGGTTGAAGAGATCAGCTTTACGGATATCCCCATTATGCTCGTCTCCGTGGTGGGAGATCTTGATCCCGTTTTGCTTAAAAGACTTGCAGAAGATGTCGCCGACGAGATCGAACTCCTCACGGAAGTACTCTCAACGGATGTCGCCGGCGGACTGACCCGCGAGATACAGATCTACCTGGACCCGGAAAGACTGGATCAATACGGACTGACCATCCTCGATGTCTTTCATGCCGTCAAACAATCGGATATCAATATCCCGGGCGGCATGGTCAATGTCGAAGGCCGCCGGTTTATTCTCAGGACCCTGAGCGAGATAAAAAGGGTGGAAGAGTATGCCAGGGTCCCCCTGGTCATGCATGGCGACCGTGTCGTATTCCTGGGTGACTTGGCGACCGTAAAAGACGGACACGCGGAGGATATCACTTATTCCCGCGTCGACGGCAAGCCGTCCGCGACCATCGCGATAAAAAAACGAACCGGAGCCAACATCCTGGAGACCTCGGAAAAGGTGCGCCAAAAGCTGAAAGAACTGGAGAAAAACTTTCCCTATGGTGTACACACGGCCGTGACCGCGGATCAGGCCAAGTACATCAAACAGGGCTTCGAGGTCATGAACAACTCGGCCGTGACCGGTCTCATTATCGTCATCTTCGTCCTCTACTTCGCCATGGGCATGCGAAACTCCATCATCACCTCGCTGTCCATCCCCTTGTCTCTCTTGATCACCTTTATTCTCCTCAAGACCTTCGGCCTTTCAAACAACGATATGGTCCGATTCTCCCTGGTGCTCTGCATCGGGATGTTGGTTGACAACGCCATTATTGTCGTCGAAAACGTCTATCATCATTACCAGCTCGGTAAAGACAGACTGGCGGCGGTCATTGACGGCACATCGGAAATTGCCCAACCCGTTATCTCGGCCACGCTCACCACCATGGCCGCATTCCTGCCCATGCTGCTCATGACGGGAACCACCGGGGAATATATGGGTTTCATGCCCAAGACCGTATCTCTGGCGCTGCTTTCCTCCCTGATCGTCGCCCTGGTGGCAAGCCCGCTGATCCTGTCGCTTTTCATGAAACAGACCCTCAAGAAGGGGCGTATCGTGCGCCCGGAAGAAGACCTGCACCGGCTGAAGAAACTCTATGTCTTAGGCGTGACCTGGGCACTGAATCACCGGATGATCCTGGTGCTCATAACCCTTGCGTGTCTCCTGATCGCCGGCAACCTGGTCGCCCTGAAGGTCATCAAAATCGAAATGTTCCCGGATATCGATTTTGACTATATTTACATCACCGTGGAAACACCCCGCGGGACGGATGTGGATAACACCGACGGCACCGTCCGCCGCATCGAGGGGATCGTAAAAAAACATGTTCCCGAAGCGGTCAGCGTGGTTTCCACCGTGGGCTACAAGGGCCAGAGTGCCTATGAGTTCTCCTTCGGTGGTGGTGTCGAGAGTCATTTCGCCGAAATCACCGTGGAACTCCAGGACGGCAAGGAATATGCCCGGGCCTCCCACAAGGACATTCAGCAACGCATCCGGCCCATGTTGGACGCCATCCCGGGTGCCATGATCCGTTTCAGGGCCCTGTCCTGGGGGCCGCCTATCCTGGCTCCTATCGTGGTCAAGGTCAAAGGACCGGACCTCGCAACATTGAAACGAATCACGCTCGCTATCAAAGGAATCATGGTCCGGATACCGGGGATGGCGGACGTCAAGGACGATGTATCCGATGCCCCGCCTGAACTGCGTGTAAGCATTGACCGGGAGGCGGCCGCTTCTCTGGGGGTCCCTCTCGACGCGGTGGCGACAAACCTCCGTGGGGCCACGGCCGGTCTCGATGTAAGGGATTTTCGTGACGAACGGGATGTCTCAAAGAAGTATGACCTCAAGGTCCGCTATGGACCTGAATATCGAACCACACCCGGGATGTTGAAAAAGGTTCGGGTCCGGTCGGCTACCGGGGCACTGGTGCCTCTTTCCAATATTGCCGACTTCAGCCAAGGTCCCGGGATCAACGAAATCCGCCATGTGGACCGCCGCCGGGTCGTGCGGCTCACGGCCCGCAATTCGGGGCCTTCCGCCGTAGAGCTTTCCCGGGAGCTTCAGGAAAAACTGGCCGACTTTGAACTCCCGAAGGGTTATGTTTTTGATTTCGAGGGAGAGCACAAGGAGACCGAAGAATCCTTTGCAAGCCTGAAGCTGGCCTATGTCGTGGCCTTTATCCTGATTTTCACCCTCCTGGTCACCCAGTTCAATTCCTATGTCCAGCCCTTTGCCATCATGACCGCCCTTCCCCTGTCCGTCGTCGGAGCCATGGTGGGACTTTTGATCACTCATAACAGTTTTACCATTATGAGCTTTATCGGACTGGTTGGGCTTACGGGAATTGTTGTAAACGATTCCATTGTGCTCGTCGATTGCATCAACCGGATGCGAATGCAGGGCATGGACATTTTTCACGCCATCGTGGAGGCAGGTCAACAGAGACTCCGCCCGATCATTTCGACCACCCTTTCCACCATCGGCGGCATTTTTACGTTGACGATCACGGATGATCTCTGGGAGGGGCTCGGTGTCGTCATCATCTTCGGCATCAGTTTTGCGACGATCCTGACCCTGGTCGTTGTTCCCGTCATGTATTCCCTCTTTGAAAGCTTTGGGGCCCATGTGTCTACCGCTCTGCGAGGTTCACGATTGACGGTGCCCCCAGAGGGAAAGACCTTCTTTTTTACCCGTCGGCGCTTCGCCCGTTACAAGTTTTTATTTATCGTCCTCGTTCAACTCGGGGTATTGGGGTTCGGTGTCCGGTATTTCACACCCCACTTTCTCCATTCTTTGGAATCCACGATCTTCCAGGCCCCGACAGCATTAAAGGTCGGTATCGAAATCCTGGTTTTTTGGTTGGGGTTGGGATTGGAGGCCGTCGGCATTCTGCTTGTGCTCCTCATGCCCGCCTGGGTGGGAGGTGCCTATTTGATGGGTCTGAGATCAACGGAAACCCGATTCGTGGATGTGACGCCTGAAGGGGCGACGGTCATACTGCCGGGGGAAGACCTTTTCCTGGCGGCAGAAGAAATAGCCGGCGTGACGTATTCCCGTCTTCTCGGAAGGATTACCGTCCGGCTCGGCAGGCGAAAGGTCAGAATCCGCAAGGTCCTTCAGGACGGCAAAGAACCGGTTAAGGTCTCCCTGCGCGCTTGGCTGACTGGAAGGGCGCCTTCCCGCGGCGATGTGCGGGAAGGAATGACCGCCTTGCGCGAAGCCCTGGAGGGGCTGGTGAGACCGCAAGCTAGCACAAAAAAATAAAGGTGTTTCCGCGCGAGTTCCAGGTGATATATTTCATCATTGTGGTGCCGTATGTCCAGGTTGAGAAGGGCATTTACCGCCCAGCCTGTCCCGTGTGCGGGGCTTCACTCAAGACGCCAAGATCGCCAAGACGTGGTTTTTTATCGAATCGAAATAAACGATTCGATAAATACTTTGCGTCCTTTGCGTCTTCGCGGTTCAATAAAACCGGCAACCGCATGTGATAGTATTTATGAATACATCTACTATGTCACGGTATCCCCCGGCAGAGGATCCCCGTCAAAAGTGGCCGCGCAAAAACGTCCCTTATCGCCCCCGGAAAGCACCATACCCTCGGAAAGCCCGAACTTCATCTTTCGGGGTTTCAGGTTCGCCACGACGATCACCTTCGTGCCGATGAGCTTTTCAGGTTCGGGATAGGCTGAGCGGATGCCTGCGAATATCTGACGCAATCGGCCTTCGCCGAGATCGACCACCAGTCTGATCAACTTTCGGGCTCCTTCCACTTGCCCCGCCTCCCGGACGACCCCCACACGCAGGTCGATCCTGGAAAAATCATCGATGGTGATCTCATCCCCTATGGGTTGAAAATCCTCCCGTTTCGAGAGGGCCTCACCTCCGCTCACGGCCGTCTGGGGTTTCTCTGAAGGTTTTTTCGTCTCGGGTTTTCCCGCGCCCTTTTTCTGGATCTTGGCCCAGGTGTCCCGCAGGGTGACGGTCCGATTAAACACCAGGTTATTGTCCGTGGAGTCCACGGCATCCACACAGAAATATCCCAGTCTTTCAAACTGGTATCGGCTACCGGGTTTGGCGCCCTTGAGGCTCGGCTCCACATAACACCGTGGTAGGGCCTCCAGGGAATTAGGATTCAAATAATCGATAGCGTCCTTGCCCTCTTCTTCTCCCGCAGGGTTGGCCGTCGTTAAGAGGTAGTCATAAAGCCTGACTTCCGCCTCCAAGGCATGGGCGGCGGATACCCAGTGAAGGGTGGCCCTGACCTTTCGCTTATCCGGTGCATCGCCCCCCTTGGTTGCGGGATCGTATGTACAGTGAAGTTCCAGGATCTCACCGGTCTTCTCATCTTTCACCACATCCACGCATGTGATAAAATAGGCGTATCTGAGGCGCACCTCGCGGCCCGGAGCCAGGCGGAAAAACTTCTTTGGTGGGGCTTCCATGAAATCATCACGTTCGATGTACAAAACCCTTGAGAAAGGCACACGCCGTTTCCCCATGCCGGGATCCTCGGGATTATTAAGGGCATCGAGTTCTTCTTCCTGCTCTTCAGGGTAATTGTCGATGATGACCTTCAGGGGGCGTAAGACCGCCATGACACGCGGTGTGCTCTTGTTGAGATCCTCCCGCACACAGTGTTCGAGAAGGGCCATATCCACCATGCTGTCCCTCTTGGCCACACCGATCCGCTCACAGAAGGTCCGAATCGACGCCGGTGAATAACCGCGCCTGCGAAGGCCCGATATGGTGGGCATCCGCGGATCATTCCACCCACTGACGTAACCGCCCTCCACCAGTTCCAGGAGCCTTCGCTTGCTCATCACCGTGTGGCTGAGATTCAGCCGGGCGAACTCGATCTGCTGTGGGTGATAGACTTCCAGGGCATCAAGAAACCAGTCATACAAGGGCCGGTGGTCTTCGAACTCGAGCGTGCAGATGGAATGGGTGATGCCCTCGATGGAATCCGATTGGCCGTGGGTCCAATCATACATGGGATAGATGCACCACTTGTTCCCGGTCCTGTGATGCTCAGCGCGCAGAATACGATACATGATCGGGTCTCGCATGTTGAGATTCGGTGATGCCATATCGACCTTGGCCCTCAATGTACGGGAACCGTCCGGGAATTCCCCTGCCCTCATACGCTGGAAAAGATCAAGATTTTCCTCGATCGGCCTGTTCCGGTACGGGCTGTCTTTTCCCGACTCGGTCAGCGTGCCTCGGGACGCTCTGATCTCCTCGGCATTCAGATCGCAGACATAGGCCTTCCCCTTCTTGATGAGCTGCAGCGCGTACTCATAGAGCTGTTCAAAATAGTCGGAGGCATAAAACTCACGTTCATCCCAGCTAAAACCCAACCACCGGACATCCTCTTTGATGGATTCCACATACTCGACTTCTTCTTTACTCGGATTGGTATCATCGAATCGCAGGTTGCATAGTCCACCTTTGTTTTCGGCTGCGATTCCAAAATTGAGGCAGATGGCTTTGGCGTGTCCGATATGGAGATAACCGTTCGGTTCGGGCGGGAACCGGGTATGTACCCGTCCTTTCCATTTGTTGATCTTCAGATCCTCTGCGATGATATTTCGAATGAAATTCGGCGGTGGCGTATAGTCTTTGGTGCTCATATTCGCGGCTCCCTTTCTTTTTCCCTCAGTATTCCAGCGGCATATTGCCTAATTTTCTTCAATCATTGTTAGGGCGTCTAAGCTTCCATGAGACGACCCTGTTATATCCTGCTGTCGCGCAGGTATTCTAACATATTTCAGTACTTTGTTAAGCCTTTATGTTCCACCTAAATCCAACGCCTAATTTGCATATCATATCTGAAATCGGGGCATTAAGTTTCATTCCTGATCACCAGCAAGGTATTAGATGTCTGCAAGTTGAGCTCGCGAAATCCCGCTACAGCGGGGGCGCCGCATCGCAGATCCCGCTGCAGTGTGCGGGAGGAGTGACGACTGAGGCGTATGAGCAATACGTCGCAAGGAGGAGCGAACGAAGGCAACGCAGCAGATGATGCCTTGATGGTTGATCAGGGTTCCAGGCAGGAACCCGGGCAACCCGTGTCAAAGTATAAAGCTCAAAGGTCAAATGAATGTCAAGGCCCAAAAGCCGGATCACAGAAACAGCAAGACTCTTCAATCAAAATAAACGGAGATATCCAAAGGGCGAACCTGTAGCATATCGACCGGAAGGTCATTAGGGGAAAATTCGGTTATGATATTTCGACGTTTTGTTCGGTGGGCGACTAAAGGTCCTGCACCAGGAAGGGACGCCTTTTCAGTTTGAAATTTGGGCAGTCGAGACAGATCTCATCGGTGATTTCAGAATCGGATAAAAACAATTCATCTTCATCCTGACCGGCAATAAATTCATCATTTTTAAACCGTGAGATAATCCATTGGTCACATTTCCCTTCCACCAAAAAGTTCCGGCAGTCATCCATCCTTGCCATGAGTGCACCTCCTTTCCATTTTTAAGATTCACGGAAATAAAGGCGAAAACATACTCACAGTCCATCATTTGAGGAACGGGAGAGTGATTGTAACGAGTCGCTTCAATGATTTCATGTTGACAGAAAGCGCAGAAATGATCAAACAAAAAAAAGGCACTTGTCACATAACCTCTCATCGGGTCGGGATCTGAACGCCTCGATTTGCAAACACCGCCACGCGGCATTCCGCCAGTCTCCTCAATTTCTCTTTCATGCCTCCCGTCGATTGCCATGATGACAAAAAAACTGACACCCAAGACAGTCTTTTGAGACCTCGACATCACGGCTATCGTTCCGACATCCCTTACAGATCCGGAATATGGATGACCCTGATAAAAAATTTCTCCTTGGCACAGCCCTTGCTTTTTTGTAATATTCGGCATTCCTTTTTTCTTAAGACAGCTCGAATTCATAATCGGCCTGGAAATGGAGGCGACGATGTATAAGGGGAATAAAAAAAATCGCGATTATCTGTCACGACGCAGCTTATTGCTGGCCATCGGTGAAGCGGGAGCCGCTGCTTCCGTGTTGGATCCCGATCCGACTTTTATGAAGGGTGATCCGGTTCATAGATTCTATCAGGATGAAAACGGCATGAATGGCTCCGATAAGGAATCTCAAGAAGGCCGCCGGTATCCTGAAGACGATCAGAAACAAGGCGACCTCCCGGCGTCTGAAAAGCGTGCGATGGAAGAGGAGCTTGCAATTCCCCGATACGACCATGCGGCTTAGGTCCATATCAGGAAATTTTCACACGAGGTAGGGAGTTTCTTTTTTTTAGAGCAGGATGTATCGCTCACGTATTGCGCCCTATGGAAACTCATCCAGGATGAGTCTCTGGGGAACACATCCACTTCAAAATCCATGTTTTCGAGAATATCTTTGATCTGAATGCCCGGATAGCACCCCGACGACACTTTTCCCTGGTCTTTTCGTCAAAACGCATCACCGCCATATTCGTGATGACCGCCGAGGGACACCTTCCGGCAGATCGGTTTTTTTTCGGCCCTCAAATCGTACATTAAAAAAGCCGCACCCGGCGAGTGCGGCTTTTGATTTTCAGAGGAACAAAAAAAAATCTAAAGGTGAGAAACCATGAAATCGGAGGTCGTTATCAACCCTGAGACAGGAATGATGGGGTTTCCAAGGTCATCGGTCCTCACACCTTCGGGCCAGGCATAGTTCGGGGCCATCCCCCGATAATAATCCAAATCATAAGGCAGAAGCTTTGCCAGGAGTTTCCCATTGTCAATGAGAAGCCTGGAAGTAAGCCCAAAATCCACTTCCCCCAATGCCGTCAGGATGATGTATCTCGGGATTTCGCGGCCGCTCCCGTCCCTTCGAACACGGGTGCCGATATCGATCACATCGGCCACGTCCACAGGGTGTTCAGCGTTCCATGCCTTCTGCAGGGGATGGCCTGCCACGTAGACATGGTGAAATTCGAGGCCGATCTCCCGGGTCTTATAAGCAATTTGGTTGATTTCGTCCGGCGCATCATTGATTTTACCCAGAAGCGGCGTATTGGCATACACCGTTATTCCCTTCTTGTGCAGGGCGTTGAAAAGCGTCACGTGGGCCGGTTTGATTTCATCGGCGTGGATGATTTCCGTCTCGATCTCAAGCCTCAGGGGATTGACCACGGTCAACTTGTTGAGTTCCCCCAGCTTGTCGATCACGGCCTTGGTATATTTCTCAGGAGCATAGTTGAATTTCAGGCTTCGCAACCGGACTGCGTTGACATGGCGGATGTTCTGAAGTCGCCTGATGATCTCACTGATCCTATAGAGGCATTCCACGGCATCCTTTCTGGAGAAGAGCACCACGTCCGTAATCCTGTGGTCGTCTCTGATATGTTCGATATCCCGGTCATCTCCCTCGACATCCATGGCGACCCGCGTCTCATGAAGCCTGAAAAGGGCGGGAGAACCGGTCTCCACGATGGACTGAAAGATTCTCTGGTCATTGAGTCCGGCGGCCTGAAGCTCTTCCAGAGACCGTGGATCCGGGTCCACTCTATGGGGTGTATGGGGTTCCCTCGGTCCCAGGAAGAGGGATTCATCCCCAACCTTCGCCAGATATTGGATATCGATGGTTCCCTCTTCGTTGACCCTGATGTTATCCAGCTCATTCGCAACGGGTGCAAAGACTTTGTAGTAATCCGGGTCGTAGGGGGTCCGAATCCAGAGGAAATGATCATTCTCCTTGACCTTTTCAACGGCCCAGCCGCTCGAATACCAGTCCATCTTACCGATCGGAGTGGCCGTGCAGATCCTCGGGATGACGCGATCCGAAAGATGGGCCCGGAGATATTTTGCAATATCCACCCCTTCCGAAAGGGGCGTCCAGTAGACGCTGTTGCCGTGGATCGGGCTGCATGGAATATAGATATAATGAAGTTCCGCGCCCGCCCCCCTGAGCAGGCTGAAAAGCCGTGTAAGTTCCGGCCCCTTGTCGTTGCAGTCCTTGAGGAAAGGAGTCTGGACATAAACGGATATGCCGTTTTTCACCAGATCGGAAATGATATCGAGACATTGAGGCGAAATCTCGTCCGGATGGATAAAGTGGGTCGCCAACTCGATGCGCTTGCCCTTCTGTTGCAGTTCCAGGTTCTTCATTTTAAGATAGTTGAGCCAGAAGCTGTTTTCAGCATAAAACAAATGAGGGTAATAGGAGACGGACCGGGTGGCCAGACGGAGTGTCTGAACGTGGGAAATTTCTTTTAGCCCGTCGATGGCGGTTTCCATGTTGTCCCGGTTCAGAAAGGGATCTCCTCCCGTTATCACGATCTCCTTGATAGAGGGACTTTTGGCAATGTAATCGACGGCCCTTTTCACATCATCCACGGTGGGGTTGGTCTCGCCCCTGGACTCCTTATGTTTCCTGAAGCAAAATCTGCAATAAACGGGGCAGCTCATATTCAGCAGAAAGATGACCCGGTTCTGGTACATCTGTTCAAGCAGGCCGTCGTGGAATTGTCCGATCCAGGTATTGACGTGACCGACCGTATCCAGCTCTTCAACAAAGGGCAGATACTGATAGGCGACATCCTGGGAGACCATCATCTGTCGGACGGCGTGCATGGAAAGCCTGACCGGATAGGTATCCATGACCTCCTGGAGATCGGCACGATCGTTTTCGGACACGGTTATGTTGGTCAATTTCTCCAGTTGCGGCACGTCATGGACAGAGATGAACCTGTTGCCGGGAAGGATCTTTTCCAGGAGCGAGACAAGGAGAAGATGGGGCAAGGCAACGCCGTTCATCATGATCGGTTCCCGGCTATAGCTGTTCGCATGGGCCAGTTGACGGGTAAGCTCCGAGAAAAAATCTTTGGGATCATGATCACATCCTGCAGCCGTCAGGAGCCTCGCGAATCGCGTTTCGCCGTCCCCTTCCCGGATGATGTCGTAGAATTCTTTGCCGACCAGGGCCTCTTCTCCGAAGTGCTCAAGAAAATCAACGATATCGTCGCTAAGGACGGCGAGCGGGACATCTCTTTTCTCAAGTGACTGGCTAAAGGTCACATTGAGAATGTTCTTTTGACTATTCATTATCTTTCTCCTGTTTCAATTTGAAATCCCGTAACTGTTTAGCTTTTTGAAACCGATTCGGCTATGGCTCTTCTTTCCACTTCATTTTTTAGAGAAAGTTTAAAACAAAATGCAGGATAGTGCAAAGCAAAACCCGGTCGCGGACCACACGACGGGGGTTTAGTGTCTGAATCTTGCATTCCCAAACTTAGAGAATTCAAAAAATACAATAGTTTCTATCGGTTAGATAAAACCTACCGTACGCTGGTGCACATCCGATAGGTCGACAGATTCCGGTTAACGGAGGGAAGACGGCTTGCGTTTAACGGGAAGGTTCACCCCTCTGTTTTTTTCAGGGGTTTGTACCACACGTTCATGCTTTCGATATGGCCGGAAATATGGGTATTATTGGTCAGGGTCCCGGCATAGAGATACCCCTCTTTTGCAAAGACCCTGTTCATGCCGACGGAAAGGGCCCTGGCGATAGTGAAAGCGGTTCTTACCCCCTCCCGAGCCATGTGCGTCTCCATTCGAACCAACAACCGGCTCGCCCATCCCTGTCCTCGCCAGTCAGGCAGCGTGGCGAAATCGGTCATCTCAACGCTGAGATTATCCCTGTCCATTTCCGCTGAGCCAATGGCGACCATCCCTTTCCCCTTGCGCACACAAAAATAGCGGACATGGCTTCCCATGGTCTCCACCAGATAAGAGGGATCAAAAATCGGAAAGGGGTATGTCCGGTAAACCTTTTTGAAAAGACGGCTCATTTCTTCGGCATCAGAGGGTTGACAGAGATCGATTCCGGACAACGGCGTTTCGGCTGTCAAAGAAGGCGCGCATCTCTGATTGCGGGCGCCTTCCAGGATAAGGGCCATTTCCTCCGCATATTTTTCCACCCCGCGATCTCTATGAAGATACCTTGAAAGGAACGCCACGTCGTCCCGGCCTCTGAAGAAGCCCGGAATCAAGGCCTCACGGCGATAGCCCCTCCTCTCGAAGCCGGGGCCCAATGTTGCCGGGACCTTTGCGAATATCTTTTCATACCCTTTCTCTTCGGCCAGGGCATCCACGGCCCTGATGATCTCCGGGAAATCCTCTCGGCTAAGATGCATGATATAGACACGGCTGTTCATCGGGCCGTGCTGAATCGTAGAGTTCCGCCATTTTTCGACAGTATCAAACATCCTTTTTTTCAAGATCCTCAAAAATATTTTTCGGTGCCCCTCTCAAGACATCGCCTCAAATAAAACGATGCTCTTACCTACTAGTCGTAAAAACACCCCATACGCCTGATCCGATGTCCCTTCCACCGGAGGGCTTATAGGCGTTGCCGTGATCCGGACGGCCTTTTGAGAAGAATTCCGGGAAAAGGAAGACTGGATCTCCCTGACCAGGGTTTCTCGTTCCGATACCGCTTCCTCGCGCATTTCCCCCATACCCCCGAACAGTTTAGCTATTGCCTCCTGAGTCCCCGGGCCCATGCCGTCCACTGCGATTCCGTTGAGTTCCTCCAGTGTGTGCGCCGAGAAATCCGGCATCTCGAATATGAGAGGCGGATCCGGGTGCCCCATGCCTGCAAATGATGAAGGATCGATCCGTTCGAGTACATACTCAAAGACACGGCGATCAAAGGTCACGAGGACCTCGTTTTCCGCCAGATCGCCCCCGAAGAGACCCACCCAGGCATCGACAATTTGTGCCCAATGGGATTCGCCGAGCATGGGGTCTGCCTGAAAATGAGGAAGATCAGCAAAAACACTCTCGACATCATCCTTCTCGAGGGCACCTTGGAGGGGAGACTTTTTGTCCTTGAGATTCCTCAGCAGGCTGTCGGCCTCCTGCTGTTGTGCCTCCATTTCCCGGGCAAGGTGCAGGATAAGGTGCCACTTCAGGGACAGGGGCGCCTCGCTTGGCGGCGCCTCCTGCCCGAACCGGCGCAGTTCATCTCTGATGCCCCAAGACCTGCTCTCTGAATGGTCCATGGCAAGTTGCGCCTTCAGGAAAGCGGCATACCCCCTGTCATGGTGTTCGAGGCTCCAGACCTTGTAGGCGTTCAGAATCTTGAAAAAATCTCCCTGGGGTTTTGCCTCTTCCGGCGGATAGACATTCCTCACGGCTTCCGCATCCAGATAGGGCTTCATAAAGGCGGGTTCCTCAAGATACCAGGGAGTAAAGACCCTGAGCGGTCTAAAAAGGGTCAGGATCCTTTTTAAGGTCTGTTCCGGCAAAGAAGTATGGGGGAAAAGGACGGTCGAACCATCGATATTATTTTTCAAGGTCAGGGCTCCATTCATTCGCCTTCGCCGGGATACCCTGCAGCTCGCTGCAGGGAGGAATGGTGAGGCGATCCGCCGAAACCTTGTGCGAAGGCGGGTGGGCTTCGGCGAATTTCGCTAAGATACCCCGCTGCTTGTCATAGCACAGTAGCAATCTCGTCCTGCGGGGGCTGCGGGGAGTTCTATTCAGAAACTTACGCGAGAAGATCATCAGTAAATATAAAAATTATAGGATTTTTTATAACACCATTCCACCCCGGGATCAAAGGAATTGCTCGGAGCCGGTCCGGGAAAGGTATGTCCCGACTCTTCAGGCCCTTGAATTGTAGGTTTAGCCGATCTTTTACCTTGACTATCAAGGGCTTTTAGATTACAAGCAAGCGTTCAACTTATGCAAATAATTAGATAAGTCCCATCTTCAACGTGAAGCTAAACCTATGGACAAATAGCCAAATGATGGAAAAAGCAAGTACAGTCATCGAGGACAGAAAGAAAAAAATCGACACCCTCAAAAGCATGGGTGTCCGCCTCTATCCCGCCGGATATCATTGTGATGCCACAATCTCCGAAATCATTGAACGCTTCCGGGACATGGATAGTGCGGCCCTGGAGGAACAACATGAATCCTTTACCATGGCGGGAAGGATCATGTCGCTTCGTAATTTCGGAAAGGCCTCCTTTATCCATATCAAGGATCGTACCGGCCGCCTGCAGGCGTATATAAGAAAGGACAGGGTCGAAGAAGAGGCCTACAAGATTTTTAAACTCATGGACATCGGGGATTTCATCGGGATCAAGGGGAAGCCTTTTCGAACCAGAACCAATGAACTGACCCTTCTGGCAGAAGACGTAAAGCTCCTTGCAAAATCCATGCGCCCCCTTCCCGAAAAATGGCACGGTCTGGCGGATGTGGAGACCCGCTACCGGCAACGATACCTGGACCTTATCGTCAACGACCAGGTGAAGGATGTCTTTGTCGTGAGAAGCCGTATCATTCAGGCTGTCAGGAGTTTTTTCCTTGAAAGAGATTTTCTGGAGGTCGAAACCCCCATGATGCAGCCCATCGCCGGTGGTGCGACGGCCAGGCCGTTTAAGACTTTTCATAACGCCTTGGGCATGGATCTCTATCTGAGAATCGCCCCTGAACTCTACCTTAAACGGCTTGTCGTCGGCGGACTCGAAAGGGTATTCGAGGTTAATCGCAATTTCAGGAACGAGGGCATCTCCATCAAACACAATCCTGAGTTCACTATGCTCGAATTCTACATGGCCTATGCCACCTACGAAGACCTCATGACCTTGACCGAAGATGTTTTCGTTCATGTGCTCCAGGAGGTCATCGGTGAAAACAGGGTGGAATATCAGGGACAGACCATCGATTTCACCCCGCCCTGGAAGAGGATTCCCCTGTTTGAGGCCATCAGGGATATTGGCGGGGTCGGGGACAGGGTCCTGACGGATATGGATGCGGCTCTGGAATTCGCCGAGTCCAAAGGCATCGTGGTTTCAAAACAGGACAGCCTGGCCACCATCCTTACCAAGATTTTCGACCAACTCGTGGAACCTGAACTGACACAGCCGACCTTCATTACCGGGTATCCGACTGAAATATCGCCCCTCTCGCGTCGCAACGATCAGGATCCCGACATCACGGATCGTTTTGAGCTTTTTATCGCGGGCAAAGAAATAGCCAACGCCTTCACCGAACTGAACGATCCCACAGATCAGCGGGAACGATTCGAGCATCAGGTGGCTCTCCGCGAGGCCGGGGATGAAGAGGCGCAATTCATGGATGAGGATTATGTAACGGCCATGGAATACGGCCTTCCACCTACTGCCGGAGAGGGAATCGGAATCGATCGGGTCATCATGCTGCTCACGGATTCACCCTCCATTCGGGATGTCATCTTCTTCCCTCACATGAGGCCCAAGTGATCGCTTTTCATACCCCAAAGGAGCCCGGCGGAAGAAGGGCGACATGGCGGACCGTGCACCCAAGGGTGTCGGACCATTAATATTTCATAGGATCTTGCAAGGATCTCATGCTCTTCGAATACTTTCTGGGAATGAGATATCTCAAGGCCAAACGAAAACAGGCCTTTATCTCAGTAATCACTGTGATCTCCGTGGTGGGCGTCATGGTCGGGGTGATGGCCCTGATCGTCGTCTTGTCGGTCATGAACGGTTTTACGGCCGATCTCATGTCCAAAATCCTGGGCGTCAATTCCCACCTCCTGATACGAAGCTACGGGGGGGCCTTTAGTGAGCATGAAGAGATATCGGAAAAAGTGGGCGGGACCGAAGGGGTCATGGCCACGACCCCTTTCATCTACAGTCAGGTTATGGTAAACAGTACGGGCTATGCCTCGGGCGCTGTTCTGAGAGGACTGGATACAGGAACCGCGGGCGGCGTTATTGCCATCCAAAGGATGCTCAAGGAAGGGACCTTGACCTCTCTTGACAGCATGCATGATAAACTTCCGGCCATTATCCTGGGAAAAGAATTGGCCAAACAACTGGGGGCCCGCCCCGGTGACAAGGTGACGGTCCTATCCCCCCAGGGCAAACTAACCCCTCTGGGAAGGGTCCCGAACAGCCGAAATTACAAGGTGACCGCGCTTTTTGATTCGGGCATGTATGAATACGATGCCACCATGGCCTATGTGTCCCTTAAAGAGGCCCAGAGTTTTCTCGGCCTGGGGGATCGTGTAACGGGTATCGAAGTCAGGGTATCCGACGTGGACCATGCGGACCGGGTGGGCGAGGCCGTCGCAGTAAAACTGGGATACCCCTTCTGGACCCAGGACTGGAAACAGATGAACCGGGCACTCGTCTCCGCCCTCAAACTTGAGAAACTGGCCATGTGGGTCATTCTGACCATGATCGTCCTGGTGGGGGCCTTGAACATCATTAGCACACTGGTCATGGTGGTGATGGAAAAAAACCGGGATGTGGCCATACTCAGGGCCATGGGAGCTTCATCCAGAAGTATCATGTCCATCTTTATGTTTCAAGGGTTGCTCGTCGGTGTGGTAGGGACTTTGACGGGCCTCATGTCAGGGCTTGTCCTCTGCCATATCCTGGACAAATACGAGTTTCCCCTGCCGCCGGACGTCTATTACATTCCTACCCTCCCGGTAAAGGTCGAGATGTTGGACGTTTTGCTCGTGACGCTGGCCGCCGTGGTGATTTCTTTCCTGGCCACCATCTACCCTGCTTGGCGTGCTTCCCGCGTGAGTCCCGTGGAAGCCCTGCGCTATGAATAACGGGATGGCGTGACCTTCGGAGGCCTGAGTGCTTAAACTTGAAAACGTCCACAAGTCCTTCAGACACGACGGGAATACGGTTAAGGTCCTGAAGGGTATTGATTTGATGATTCTTGCCGGTGAAAGCCTGGCGGTTACCGGTGCCTCCGGCGTGGGCAAATCCACATTGCTCAATGTCATGGGAACGCTTGAACCGCCGACGACAGGCACCGTCCGTTTTGAAGACCGCAACGTGAGCGAACTGGACGACGCGGAACTTTGCAGTCTGCGGAATCATGAGATCGGGTTTGTTTTTCAGTTTCACCATCTGCTCCCCGAACTCAATGCCCTTGAAAACGCAACCATGCCCGCCCTTATTGCCAGGATCCCCCAACCTGAGGCAAGAGAGATGGCTAGGGCTATTCTCATAAAGGTGGGCCTTGAGAAGCGACTGGACCACCGTATCGGAGAGCTTTCGGGCGGCGAGCAGCAACGGGTCGCCATTGCCCGGGCGTTGATCATGAGACCAAAACTTTTGTTGGCGGATGAACCTACAGGAAACCTGGACAAGTCGACCGGTGAAGATATCATCGATCTCCTGCTTCAACTCAACAGGGAGGAGGAACTTGCTATGGTCATAGCCACCCACAATCAACGGTTCGCACAAAAAATGTCACGACAAATGGAGATAATGGATGGTCGGATTCAGAGTGAGACGCGGAATTAGCATGGCCGGTCAAGGCCGTAAGAAGGCCGGAATGGGCACCACGAAACTCATAGGGCTTTTTATCATTCTTTCAATCTGCCTGCTGTCACCCTTGTCGATCCAAGCTCGGGAAAGGGGGACCTTGGCCGTCCTCCCCTTCAAGATCAATTCACTGGAACCCCTCGATCGCCTCAGGCTGGGGCTTCAGGAAATGTTTTCGACACGCATGACCCAAAAGGGCTTCGCCGTTATTCCTCCCGAGACGGTAAACAAGCACCCCATGGCCTTTCTGCCTGCGTTTAAGATGGAGGATATTCTCGCGCTCGGCAGGGATCTAAAATCGGATCTGATCATTACGGGCAGCCTGACTCAGATCGGAACGAAAATCAGTCTTGACCTGAAGGTCGTAGACATCCAAAACCGTAAAGCCCCTTTCTCGGTCTTTGTGGTGGAAGACGATGTGGAGAAACTGGCGGATGCCGCAGACAAGGCGACGAAGAGCCTCTATAACCAGATTGCCGGCGTGGAACAGATTGACTCCCTGGAGGTCAGCGGCAACCGAAGGGTGGAAAGCGAGGCGATTCTTTCCGCTATCGACAGCAAGCAGGGAGAGGCCCTGGACTACGAGCAGCTCGATAAAGACCTGCGGATCATATATACCATGGGTTTTTTCAAGGATGTGAAGATAGAGACAAGGGACGGAGCCAAAGGCAAGATCGTGACCTTCGTGGTCAGTGAAAAACCCTCCATCGGTATCATCACCTTTAAGGGCAACAAAAAAATCAAGGAAGACAATCTTAAAAAAGAAATCGGCATAAAGCGTTATGCCGTGCTGAATCTCAGCGAAATCAAACAAAGCGTGAACCGGCTGAAGGAACTCTACAGGCAGAAAGGATTCCATAATGCTGAGATCCGGGAACAGATCCAGGACCTCCCCGACAATGAAGTCTCACTGACCTATGAGATCAATGAGGGTGACAAGGTTTATATTACAAAGATTGCGTTTAAGGGAAACGACAAGTTCGACGATGACGACCTCAAAGATCTCATGGAAACAAACGAAAAGGGTTTCTTCTCCTGGTTTACCAAGTCCGGTCTCCTGGACCATAAGAAACTGGATTTCGATCTCCACAAGATCACGGCCTTCTACCACAACCATGGTTTCATTAAGGCCAAAACAGGCGAGCCCAAAATCAGCTATGAAGAGGGTGAAGGGTTGACCATCACGATCGAAGTCATTGAGGGACCCCAGTACGCGGTCAACGACCTAAGCATCGAGGGAGACCTGATTAAGCCGGTTGAAGAACTGATGGAGAAGGTGAATATCAAAAATGAAGAATTTTTCAACCGGGAAACTCTCCGCAAAGACACGCTGATACTGAGAGAAATCTATGCCGACGAGGGGTATGCCCATGTGGAAGTGGCCCCCTATACCAAAGAAGACGATGAAAAGCACCTCGTGGATATCACCTACAAGGTGTCCAAAGGGAAAAAAGTTCGCCTGGAGCGGATCAACATTACGGGAAACACGATCACGCGTGACAGGGTCATACGGCGCGAACTCTCCGTCATCGAGGGGGATTATTTCAGTGGAACGGGGATGAAGAAGAGTACTGAGAACCTCCAACGCCTGGGTTATTTTGAAAATGTCGAGTTCCAGCCCAAGAAAGGGGCGAGGGATGATCTCATGATTCTTGACATCAACGTCAAGGAAAGGCCGACCGGATCTTTCAGCATAGGCGCGGGATACAGCGGCTATGACAAAACCGTGGGTTCATTCAATATCACTCAGAGAAATCTTTTTGGAAAGGGGCAGAAAATCTCCGCCGCGGTCAGGATCGGAAGTAAAACGAACGAGTTCGATATCAAGTTTCAGGAACCCTGGCTTTTCGGCAAACGGCTCAAGCTGGGAATCGATCTCTACAAATGGGAACGTGAGTACTACGATTACACCAAGGACAGCCTTGGCGGAGCCGTCAGGGTCGATTTTCCCATCGGATGGGATGAGTACACCACGGGATTGGTGAAATACAGATACGACGATGCCGATATTTCCGATATTGATGACGACTCCGCGCTGGTCATCAAGGATATGGAAGGACGTAATGTGACCAGCAGCGTACGCCTCGGCATTGAACGTGACTCAAGAGACAGGCCTTGGAACACCTCCAAGGGATCGGAAAATTCCTTTAACTTTGAATATGCCGGCGGCTTTTTGGGAGGCGATGTCGCCTTTAACAGATACGAGCTCAAAACCGCATGGTATTTCCCGGTTTGGAAGGGAACGACTATCATGGTACGAGGAAGATGGGGCTATATCGACGGCAGACCCAACGACGGAAAGCTCCCCATCTACCAGAAATACTTTCTGGGAGGGATCAATACGGTTCGAGGTTTTGATTATCAGGATATCTCGCCCAGAGACGCGGCAACCGGGGACAGGATCGGCGGCGAGAAGATGATGGTCTATAATCTTGAATACCGTTTTCCGCTATACAAAAAGCAGGGGGTGTCAGGTGTTGTATTTGTGGATGCCGGAAATGTCTTTACCAAAGATGAGAGTTACACCTTCAGCGATATCAAGAAATCCGTGGGCACGGGCGTGAGATGGTATTCTCCCTTTGGACCGATTCGAGTGGAATACGGATGGGTCATAGGACCAGAGGAGGATGACCCCTCGGGCAACTTCGCGTTTTCGATCGGAGGTCTTTTTTAAATAAAACATGCATGATCCCAAGGGGGATAATGCACGAGTTCTACAACAGAATGCAAACAATACGATAAGGGGGCAACATGAAACTCTTTGGACGATGGACATTTATTTTTTTCTTCTTTTCATTGTTCTGCGGCAATGCCTTCGCCGGCCCCGTCAAGGTCGGTGTGATGGATATGGAAAAATTCCGCAAGCAGTCCGTGTCTTTTCAAAAAACTTTCACGCAAATGAAAAAAAAGGCCGACGCCATGCAGGCCAAACTTGATCAGGAAAAAGCCGCCGTAGAAAAAATGGAACAAAATTTTGAAAAGCAGAAACTGATGTTGAGCCTTGACGCCCAGGAAGACAAACGACTGGCATTGGAGAAAAAAAAGAGGTATTACAAATATCTCTACGAAGATTTTTCCTTTGAAATGAAGGCGGCCGAGGTTGAAACTCAAAAGCGCATCGGGAGAGTGCTGAATAAGATCGTTCGGGCAATCGGAGAAAAAGAAGGCTATACTATGATCTTCGAAAAGAGAGCACCGGGTCTGATCTATTATAACGACGCTATCGACATTACGAATAAACTCGTTCAGATTTACGACAGTGAGAACCCCTAGGCCGTTCAAGTCGAAAAAGTTTTATCCGGATATTGCACGCCTGGGATTAAATCAGGAATCATCATCGAAAGGAGTCGATCTTTGAGTTACACTCTCAAAGACATCGCCCATTTTCTTAAAGGGAATCTCACCGAAGACCTTGATACCGCCATCACCGGCGTGAATGCCCTGGATAAGGCATCGGAAAGAGAGATCACCTTTTTCGCCGACCCTCGATATAAAGATGCGCTCAAAAGCACAAAGGCCGCGGCAATCATTGTATCCAAGCCCAATGACCTGTTCTCCGGTCCGCAGATATTGGTTGCGAACCCCGTTCTGGCCTTTGCCAAGGTTGCCGGCTTGTTCGCCTCGTCGTCATCGACCGGAACGCCCGGGATCAGTGAAGGGGCCGCGATCCATAAAAGCAGCAGGATAGGGAACAAGGTCGTGATCCATCCCCATGTCTTTGTGGGAGAAAAGGCCGTGATCGGGGATGATGTCGTCCTGTTTCCGGGTGTTTTTATCGGGGACAGGGTTCACATCGGGAACCGGTCCCTTATCTACCCCAATGTCAGTATACTTCATGATTGCCAGATCGGAAACGACGTGATTATCCATGCAGGAACGACGATAGGAAGTGACGGATTCGGCTTTGTTCGCGACGGTTCGACGAACGTCAAGATTCCGCAGACCGGCATCGTCCGGATCGATGACAATGTTGAGATAGGGTCCAATAATACGATTGATCGCGCAGCTCTGGGAAAAACCTGGATCAAACGTGGGGTCAAGACGGATAACCTGGTTCAGATCGCCCACAACGTGGTCATCGGTGAGGATACCATCCTGGTTGCCCAGGCGGCCGTCGGAGGCAGTGCCCGCATCGGCCGAGAGGTGGTGATCGGCGGCCAGGTCGCGATAGCCGACCACCTTGAGATCGGCGATCGGGTCATGATCGGGTCCCAGTCCGGTGTGGCCAAGTCCCTTGCCGCCGGGGAAATCGTATCCGGTACAACGGCCATGCCCCACAAACTCTGGCTGAGGACCAGGAGTCTCATTACGCGGCTTCCGGAACTCAACCGCCGAATGAAGGAATTGCAAAAGAAAATTCAGTCGCTGGAAAAGCGGTTGCCATAGCGCCATGTTTTCTCTTCCCGACCCCTAGAAGGCCGGGAAAATCGCTCAATTGCACAGGTAAAACATTTAGACCTACACACAAGGAGTTATATGGAAAATGGAACTCCCTCTCTATTATGAAGACATTGCAAAACTCTTGCCCCATCGTTATCCTTTTTTGTTGGTCGACAGAATCACGGAACTGGAACTCGGAAAAAGAATCGTCGGATTGAAAAATGTGTCTGCTAATGAACCCTTTTTCCAGGGGCATTTTCCAGGGATCCCGATCATGCCCGGGGTATTGATCGTCGAGGCTATGGCTCAGGTCGGCGGTGTGCTGGCCCGACTCACTATGCCTGACGTCCTCGAAAAAGAGGGGCCGGGTGAACTCTTCTTCATGGCCATTGATAAAGTCAAATTTCGCAGGCCCGTTGTTCCGGGCGATCAGCTTGTCTTCGCGTTAGAGGCCCTGAGGACCGGATCAAAGGTCTGGAAGATGGCAGGAAAGTCCTTTGTGGATGGCAACTTGGTTGCAGAGGCTTTACTCCTGGCGACCATCGGATAATACGCTCATTATGGAGACGATCATTATGGAAATCCACCCTTCGGCCGTGGTGAGTCCGCATGCTCAGCTTGATGAAGGTGTCCGTGTGGGCCCATACAGCGTCATCGGTGATCACGTCACCATAGGCCGAGATACTTTTATCGGGCCTCACGTCGCCGTCGAGGGCCATACGACCATTGGAGAAAGAAACAAAATATATCCCTTCGTGTCCATCGGTTCACCGCCCCAGGACATCGGCTACAAAGGGGAAGACACTCGCCTGATCATCGGGGACGATAATGTCATAAGAGAATACGCCACCGTCAACCGTGCAACGACCAAGCAGAACTGGGAAACGGTCATCGGCAACCATAACTATATCATGGCCTACGCCCACATCGCTCACGACTGCGTGCTGGGAAATCACGTCATCATGTCCAATGTGGCCACCCTAGGAGGACATATTTCGGTCGGAGACAACGCTATTCTGGGTGGCCTGGTGGCCATACATCAATTTGTCCGAATCGGGGCTTACGCCTTTTTGGGTGGAAAATGCGGTGTGGACAGAGATGTCCCCCCTTTTATGATAGCCGCCGGTTCCAGGGCGAAACTTTACGGCATTAACCGCCGGGGCCTGGCTCGGCAGGGTTTTTCAGGCGAGGCCATCAATGGCCTGAAACAGGCCTATCGAATCATCTGGCGGGATAACAAAAGGTTCAGTAAGGGCCTTGACCAGGCCAGAAATGAAATAGAACCCTTCCCGGAACTCGAGAGGCTCTTCTCTTTCTTCGACGGCACCAAGAGGGGCATCCTGAGATAGGACATCCGTGACCGTCCGCCCGGAAAATTTTCGTTTTGGACGGTAAAAAATCCTGACGCAAAGGCCCGGGTTTCCCATTAAAAAAGACAGCCCGATTGAAACTAAAAACTTAGGATGAGTTTAGCCTTTTGAAAAGAGATTGTCATGACCCGTCTATCGCTAAATGGGTTTCAAAAGGCTAAACAGTTACAAAATCAATAGATTAAAGTCATGCCCGAAGAGAAAGAAAGCATTGGTCTTATTGCCGGCGGCGGACAGTTCCCTCAGTTGATTGCGGATGCGGCAAGGATCCAGGGGTATCGTGTGGTGGCCGTTGCCCATCAGGGGGAAACCGATACAGCCCTCGAAGACAAAGTCGATACCCTTGTTTGGATCAAACTGGGACAGTTCGGCCATTTGATCCATGCCCTGAAAAAAAACGGTGTCCACAGGGCCCTCATGGCCGGCACCATTGCCAAGCGGCGCATGTTCAGCGGCCTCCGTCCGGATCTCAAGGGATTGACCCTGATGTCCAAGATGGCGGTATTTCATGACGACGGCATCCTGAGGGCCGTGTCCGATGAACTAAAGTCCCAAGGTATCGAGATCATTCCCTCCACCTTTTGTCTGCCCGACCTGCTGTCCCCCCGGGGTTGTCTTACAAAGCGGAGACCCTCCCGTAAGGAAATGGAAGATATCGAATTCGGATGGAAGATCGCCAAAGAGCTGGGCAGGTTGGATATCGGCCAGTGTGTGGTGGTCAGGGATAAAACCGTGCTGGCCCTTGAGGCCTTGGAAGGCACGGATGCAACCATCCTCAGGGGGGGCGACCTGGCCCGGGAAAAGGCGGTGGTCATCAAACTCAGCAAACCCGGGCAGGACTTGAGATTCGATGTCCCTACCGTGGGTCTGAAAACCCTTGAGACCATGGCCCGGGTCAAGGCCTCCGTGCTGGCTATCGAAGCAAACAAAACCCTCTTGTTTGACAAATCAGCCGTGATCGAATATGCCGATAAAAAGGGTATTGTGATCATGAGCAAAGAATCCGGCTCGGGTTAACCACGGAGGGATTTTAGCTTACTGAAAATCCAGTGGCTCATGGAATAATGGATGACTGGAGTCAGGTCATTTTCTTTGGCAGAGCCGATTATCCCTGACATACAGCCTCTTAAAAGACGAATTCTTCGATCGGCATTTTGCAGGGCCCCTCTCCAAAGGGCGGGAAAAGGAACAAATTTTTAAGTTAAGACAAATCATCGCTTCCGGCGATTTGTGGGGTTTGAATCGATGAATCAAAACAAAAAGATACGTACAGGCGTGATCGGAGTGGGTCATCTGGGAGAGTACCATGTTCAAAAATATGCCGCGCTTGCTGAGGCGGATCTTATCGGCATCGTGGATATCGACAGGGAAAGAGCGAAGGATATCGCCCGCCGCTACAATACCCGGGCCTTTGAATACCCTCGGGAACTCCTGGACCAAGTGGACGGTGTGAGCCTTGCCGTACCGACAGAGGACCATTTCGAGCTCTCGGTGGACATCCTCTCAAAAGGCGTACACCTTCTCATCGAAAAGCCCATCACCCACAAACTGGCCGATGCGGACATGTTGATCACCCTGGCCGATGAAAGGAACCTGGTCTTGCAGGTCGGACACGTAGAGCGTTTCAACCCCGCCGTCGTTGAAATGAATAACCTCTTGAACCGCCCCATCTTCATCGAATCCCATCGTTTAAGTCCTTTTACGGCAAGAGGACTGGACGTGGATGTGGTGCTCGACCTCATGATTCACGATCTGGATATCATCTTTCATGCCGTTGATTCAGAGATTCGCGAGCTCCATGCCGTTGGCATGACGGTGATGACCGAGAAGACGGATATCGCCAATGTCAGGATCATTTTTGAAAATAGCACGGTGGCCAATTTGACCGCCAGCCGGGTCTCCAACAAACCTATCCGGAAGATTCGCATTTTCCAGCAGGACGCCTATCTCTCCGCAGATTGTCTCAAAAGAGAATTGAGTATTACCCGCCTGGACAGCCAACCGGGAGACTCGGGGGACTTTCCACAGATAACCTCAAAAAAATTAAGATATCCGGACCGGGATCCCCTGGCGGATCAAATCCGCGCTTTTGTAAAGGCCCTGATGAGCCACACCGAGCCCGTTGTTTCGGGAAAAGACGGCCGAAAGGCCCTGAATGCAGCGCTTGCCATCAATGAACAGATTGAAAAAGGATGCAGAAATTTCCAATCCATCTGCTGATCATGCAAAACCCCGACGCGTTCTGATTGTCGCGGGTGAGGCGTCGGCGGATCTTCACGGCGCCAATCTGGTTCGGGCCATGAAAGACCTCGATCCCGGGACGACCTTTTGCGGCATCGGCGGCAAAAACATGGAAGAGGCAGGGGTCCGCATCCTGTTCACCTCTTCCGACATGGCCGTCGTCGGGATCACCGAAGTCTTCTCAAAGGCGCGCCTTATTCTCAAGGCCTCCCGGACGCTGAAATCCATCCTGAAGCGCCGTCGGCCCGATCTTATCATCCTTATCGACTACCCGGATTTCAACATCAACCTGGCCCGGACGGCCAAGCGTTGCGGAGTCCCCGTCCTCTATTACATCAGTCCCCAGGTCTGGGCCTGGAGAGTAGGTCGGGTCCGAAAAATCGCCCGCCGCGTGGACCACATGGCCGTCATCCTGCCCTTTGAAGAGGACTTCTACCGCCAACGGGGTGTCACGGTTGAATATGTCGGCCATCCCCTGCTGGATGCCGTCCCGGAAGGGCTGGACAGAACGGCTGTCCGCAGGGACATGAACATCGGAAGAGACGATCCGGTCCTTGCCGTCCTGCCGGGGAGCAGGGGCGAGGAGGTCCGAAACCTCCTGCCGATCATGATTGATGCCGCGGAAATTTTATCTTCCCGCCTCCCCGCCTTAAAATGCATCATTCCGATTGCCCCGACCATCTCCCCCGAAACCGTAAAGGCTATGATCCGCCCCTCGAACCTTGATATCCGAGTCTGCCAGGGAAAAACTTACAGGGTATTGACCGCATCGGATCTCTGCTTCGTCGCCTCCGGGACCGCCACCCTGGAAGCGGGTATTCTGGGCGTCCCCATGGTCATCGTCTACCGGGTATCCCCCATAAGCTTCTGGATCGCCAAACGGGTCATCAATGTCGACCGGATCGGCCTGGTCAACCTGGTCACCGATGCCCCCTTTGTCCCGGAACTGATCCAGGGCGATGTCACGCCCCAGAGGCTCTCGGAGGAAGCCATGGCCATCCTGGAAGGTGGCGGGGCAAGGGAAAATATGCTAAAAGGATACCGGGATCTGAAAGAAAAACTGGGCAAAGGCACCCCGTCCAGGAGGACGGCGGAGATCGCCCTGGATATGATGAATCAACACTGACGCTGGATCGTGAAGGACCACACCGGCAATGAGACATTTTTATGGCAAGAACCATCTTGATCGTCGATGATGAGGAAAGCATACTTCAATCTCTGGACGGTATTCTGACCGATGAAGGATTTGAGGTCATCCGGGCGGAGAGCGGCCTTGTCGCCCTTGAAAAAATAGATGAAGTCATGCCCGATCTCGTCCTCCTGGATATCTGGATGCCGGATATGGACGGGATCGCGACCCTTGTAAAGCTCAAGGAGGCTTCTCCTCACCTTCAAGTCGTGATGATGTCCGGGCACGGGACCATCGAAACCGCCGTAAAAGCCACCAAACTGGGGGCCTACGATTTCATCGAAAAGCCCCTCTCGCTCGAAAAGGTACTCCTTTCCATCAACAACGCCCTCGACTACTATCGCCTGGAGGAAGAAATCACCCTCCTCAGGGAAAGGGACAGGGACAAATATCGGATTACCGGGGAAAGTAAAGCCATCAGCCTTCTCAAGGAGCAGATCAGGATCGTGTCCCCGACCGACGCCTGGGTCCTTATCTCCGGTGAAAACGGTACGGGGAAAGAACTGGTGGCCCATACCATCCACCAACTCAGCAAAAGAAACCGCAAACCCATGGTGGAGGTCAATTGCGCGGCTATTCCCGAAGAGCTGATTGAAAGTGAGCTCTTCGGTCATGAAAAAGGGGCCTTTACCGGGGCCGGAGCCATGAAAAAGGGAAAGTTTGATCTCGCCCATGAGGGGACTCTGTTTCTCGACGAAATCGGGGACATGAGCCTCAAAGCCCAGTCCAAGACCCTGAGGATCATTCAAGAGCAGAAATTCGAGAGAGTAGGAGGGTCCAGGACCATTCACGTAGACGTTCGGGTCATCGCGGCCACCAACAAGGATCTGGAGACCGAAATCGAAAAAGGGACCTTTAGAGATGATCTCTATTTCCGCCTGAATGTCATTCCCATCCAGGTCCCGCCCCTCAGGGAAAGGGGAGAGGATATTCCCTCACTGGTCGATGAATTCCTTAGGGAGATCTCCCTGAACACCAATCTGGCGTCAAAGGAGTTTTCCAAAGATGCGTTGGAAGTCCTGAAAAAATACCGCTGGCCGGGCAATGTGAGGGAATTGAAAAACCTGGTGGAAAGGCTGGTGATCATGACCCCGGAAAAGAGGATTCAGGCCAAGGCTATTCCTCAGCCCTTTAACCGCGAACCGACGGCAAATGACGAATTTGAGTCGAGCCTGTCGGTCGGTTCCTACAAGGAGGCCAAGACCCATTTCGAGAAGACCTTTATCGCGAGAAAACTCATTGAATTTAACGGCAACATTTCTCAAACCGCCGAGGCCATCGGCGTGGAGAGAAGCAATCTGCACAAAAAAATCAAGTCTTATGGCCTTGAAAAACTTCGAGATCAGTAACCTGAGTTATCTTTTCTCCGATCTCCTTTTTGCCTACCCTCGTCTTCGCGGAAAATAGGATCGGCGGTTCCTTCAAAAGCGCTCCCAGGTTGCCGGCAATGCGCTTTACCCCCGCCTGCGCCTGACTCCGGGACACCTTGTCCGACTTGGTCAGGACCGGTATGCAGGCGATCCCGTAATCAGCCAGCCATTCGAGCAGACCGATCTCGTCAGGACCGGGGTCCCTTCGGATATCGAGGATGAGCACGACCGCTTTGAGATTGCTTCGGCGCCTCAGGTAGGTTTCCACCATATCCCCCCAGGCTTTTTTGACCTTGAGGGGCACCCGGGCATATCCGTAACCCGGGAGATCGACCAGGTAGAGGCGATCGTTGACACAAAAAAAATTGATGGCCTGCGTCCGGCCCGGCGTGGAACTCGTCCGAGCCAGTTTCCTGCGATTGACGAGCACATTGAGGAGAGAGGATTTGCCTACATTGGACCGTCCGGCAAAAGCCACTTCCGGTTTGTCCGGAGGAGGGTAATGCCCTGCCTGAAATGCACTTTTCAAAAATTCGACATTCATAAGCCACCGGTTGAGAGTAGAGAATCCGGGTCCACAAGGCCCGGCTTTGGGCTAACCCCTGTGGGGGTTTATATGATTTGAATTTTACGACTGCCGGAGTGTTGGAGTACTGGAATACTGGAGTAATGGAAAAACACACCTAACGGCTAAGGCAGCATGCCATGACCACCATTTTAAGCATCCCACGGCTGCCTGTCATTGTCCCAATATTACAATCCCGCTGAAGACGGAATCTGCGACACTCCAACCTTCCGATATTCCGGATCATTTTATACCAGCTGAGCAGACTGTCTCTGACTCCCGCAATACGGGATCTTCAACTCGCACTTCGAAGATCACGTTACGCGGGAAAGGACCGGATTTTTATCAGCCGGTGACGTCCCCACCCGCTTGGCGGGTGAGCTCAGGAGTCCCCATGAAAAAAGGCTCAAGGGGGGAGACCTTTTTGGTAGTGAGTGGCGGGAGGGCGTCCTGTTTTAGCGCCTTATCCATGGGGGAAGCCCCAGCTCCGAGCCAAAGCGAGGAGAATGGGGAGGGGGTCGGTGTCCCCCGTGGATAAGGCGCCAAAAAACAGCCGCCCGGGAGCCTTTGAACGAACAAAAAGGTCTCCCCCCCTTGAGCAAAACACCACGATGAATCTTATCAGGTCTATCTCTAGGGGTCCTCGTTCAGAAGAGGAGGTTTCGGGCAGAACCGAAGGCCGCCGGACACACCGACATCTTTAATTCAACGCGCATTGAGATAAGCCTCGATGCGATCCAGCCCCTCCCGGATGTTATCCAGGGAATTGGCATAGGAAAAACGAAGATAACCCTCTGCATTCCGGCCGAAGTCGATCCCCGGGGCCACCCCCACCCCCGCTTTTTCAAGGATTTCAAAGGCCAGGTCATAGGAATTCTCTGACAGGTGCTTGGCATTGACCAGCATGTAGAAGGCACCGGCCGGTTCCACCGCCAGTCCGAACCCCAGTTCCCGCAGCCTCGGGATCATGAAGCGACGCCTCTCGTCATAGACGGCCTTCATCCGCTCCACATCGGGTCCGGCCTCTGTCAGGGCCGCAACCCCCGCCCACTGGGAGACGCTCCCCGCGGAAATGAAAAAATTTTGCTGGATTTTCTGGAGCGGCCGCACAAACTCAGGAGGTGCGATGATATATCCGAGTCGCCACCCGGTCATGGCAAAGGCCTTTGAAAACCCGTTCAAAACAAAGGCCCTGTCCGTAAGTTCAAGGATGGAATGTTCCCGGTCTCCATAAACCAGGCCATGATAGATTTCATCCGAAATGATATAGGGACCGAGGTCGGCGATCTTCTGCATGCGTTCGACGGACAGGAGGTTGCCCGTGGGATTCGAGGGAGAATTGATCAGGATGGCCTTGGTTCTCGGACCCAGTTTTTCTCTGATGTCTTCGGGCCTGTATTGAAACCCTTCCTCCTCATAGACATTGACGAAGGCCGGTCGAGCCTGGATGAAACGGGCGAAATTGGGGTAGCAGGGATAATGGGGATTGGAGATGATAATCTCATCTTCCGGCTCCAGGAGCGCGGAAAAGAGCATGAACAGGGCCGGAGACGTCCCCGATGTCACGATGATCCGGTCCGGACTCACGGTCACCCCGTATTTTTCCAGATAGTGCCGGCAGATGGCCTCACGCAGTTCGATGATACCCAGGCTGTGCGTATAATGGGTATGGCCGTCCTTGATGGCCCGGACCGCCGCCCGGCATATACACTCAGGCGTCGGGAAGTCGGGCTCCCCGATCTCCAGATGGATGATATGGTGTCCGTCCCTTTCGAGTTCGTGGGCCCGCTCAAGGACTTCCATCACAATAAACGGCGGAATATTATGGGCCCTTTCGGTCATCTCCGTCATGTTATTCAGCCCTGCCTTTTTGTACCTCAAAGAGGATTATTTTTTTTGACCGCTCCGGATCCGTTCTATTTCCTTCAGGAATTTCCTGCCTTCTTCCGCATATATCCCCGTAAAATCATTGTCAACGGCCTGTTTCAGCGACCTTTCCGCCTCATCATAGCGTTTCATATTCATATAAAGCCTGCCCAGGTACAAAAGGGGACGGGGATCGTTGGGGCTCAACCTGGCACCCTTCTCATAGGCCGCTATGGCTCTATTCCATTGCTTCAGGCGCTCATAGGCCAGACCCATATTTTCGTAGGCGGGACTATAGCGGGGTTCAAGACCCAGGGCCTTTTTATAGTACATGATGGCCATGTCATATTTTTTTTGGAAAAAATAGACCGTGCCCAAGTTTTCATAAGCCTTATGACGGCTTTCGTACTCGAAATTATTTGCGGCCTTCTCAAACAGGGAGATAGCCTGCTCCCACCTTCCCATATCTGCGAAAATCTTCCCGAGGTTGTTCTGGGCCTCCGAAAAATCAGGTCTGAGCGCCATAGCACGCTGAAAATGAATGACCGCCTTGTCAAATTCTCTGGCGTTCTGGTAGGCCCAACCGATACTGTTTTGAATGCCGGCATCCGATGGATCCAGCTTACCGGCCTGAATCAACTCCTTGAGCCCCCCCTGAAGATTGCCCCCCTGGATCATTGAGACCCCAAGTTCCTTCTTGGCCTTGGCCCGATCCTTCGGGGAGGGCATATTTGGGGATACCGTATTTTGCGCGCACCCCAAAAAACACACACAAGAAAAAAAACAGACAAAAAGGACAGCCACGACTCTTTTCATCTCATATCACCTTGTTTAGGGGGTATTCAATAATCCCTTCTGCACCGGCCTTCATCAACTGTGGGATCATGTCCCTGACGATGGCGGCATCCACGACGGTTTCGACAGAAAACCATGACGAATTGTAGAGGCTTGCCACGGTCGGAGCATTGAGGCTGGGCAGGAGGCGAATAACATCTTCGAGCCTTTCCTCGGGGACATTCATCTTCACACCCACCATGTTGTCCGCCCTGAGCGCCCCCTTGAGGAGAAGCACGATCTGTTCCATCTTCTCCCGCTTCCAGGTGTCCCGGTAAGACTCCCGGTTGGCAATCAACTGGGTGTATGATTCCATGAGTTCGTGGATAATCTTCAACCCATGGGCCTTGATGGTGCTTCCGGTCTCCGTGACCTCCACAATGGCATCTGCGAGTCCCGAAACCACTTTACCCTCCGTGGCCCCCCAGGAAAACGTCACCTTGACATCGATATTTTTCTCTTTGAAATACTTTCTTGTAAAGTTGACGAGTTCCGTTGCGATCTTCTTGCCCTGGAGATCCTCGATCTTCTTGACGGAAGAATCGGCCGGCACGGCCAAGACCCAGCGCGCCGGCTTCTGGCTGACCTTCGAATAGACCAGGTCATCAATCACCTTTACGTCGGATTCGTTCTCTTCCGTCCAGTCTTTCCCCGTCAGCCCGGCATCCAGGGTCCCGTTTTCCACATACCGTGACATCTCCTGGGCCCGACAGATGGTAATCTCCATGGTCGGGTCATTGATTTCCGGGAAATAGCTCCTCCCATTGACATTGATCCTCCATCCGGACTTTTCAAAAAGCTTGATCGTCGCGGATTGAAGACTTCCCTTAGGTATCCCGAATTTTATTTTTTTCATTTCTTATAAACCTTTTCCGGATCAAAAACTTTTTCACCGATTACGGTCACCTCACCATTCGCGTCCACCTTCCTGTAAAAGCAACTCTCATAGCCCTTGTGACAGGCGGCGCCGCCGATCTGTTTGACTCTGAAGAGCACCGTATCGTTGTCGCAGTCGACATAGATCTCCCTGACCTCCTGGACGTGACCCGAGGTTCCGCCCTTATGCCACAGTTCACGGCGCGAACGGCTCCAGAAATGGGCCTCGCCCGTCTCCAGAGTCTTTTTCCAGGACGCTTCATTGATGTATGCGAGCATCAGAACCTTGCCCGACTCATGGTCCTGGACAACAGCGGGCAGCAGCCCGTCCCCTTTGGAGAAATCCAGTTTGATCATATCCTTTTTACCTTTCTAGCTAAAACTAAATTTTTTTAAATAACATACTGAAAATCCTGCGCAAGAAAAAAATTTTCTCCGCGAAGACCACAGACACAGCCACCTCTTTGGAGACGCCTATTGATTGTTGTTGTAAGCCCCGCTCAGTTGCCCGCAGGCCGCTGAGATATCCTGTCCCTTGCTCTTGCGAATCATGGCCGTGTAGTTGTGGCTGATCAGGGTTTCCTGAAAACGGAGGACCCCCTTCACGGATGGTGGGGACAGGTCCAGGCTCGGGTGAGGATTGAGGGAAATCAGGTTGATCTTGGCCCGGATGCCATGCAGCAGCTTGACCAGTTTCAAGGCATCCTCTTCCCGGTCATTGACGCCCCGAATAAGGATATACTCGAAGGTGATCATCCGCCGATTCGGAAGGGGAAAATCCTTGCACGCCCGGATCAGTTCCTCCAGCGGATACTTCCGGTTTACGGGCATGAGAAAGTTGCGTGTGTCGTTGTCCGCCGCGTTTATGGAAACGGCCAGGTTGACCGTCACCTCACGGCCCAGGTCCGACATCTTCGGCACAAGACCGCAGGTCGAAAGGGTGACCTTCCGGTGTGAGAAGTTCATCCCGTCTCCCGCCACCATATTACCGACCGCCTTGACGACCCCGTCATAATTGGCCAGGGGTTCGCCCATGCCCATGAAGACGATGTTGGTCAGTTCTTCCGGCGACTCCATCGACCGCCTGACCTGAATCACCTGATCCACGATCTCCGCAGGCGTCAGGTTGCGCCTGAAGCCCTGTTTGGCCGTGACGCAGAACCGGCACCCCATGGCGCACCCGACCTGTGAGGAAATGCAGACAGTCGCGTGGTCCCTCTCCGGGATCAGGACCGATTCGATGTGATATCCATCTTCCAGCCTGAAAAGAAATTTTTCCGTACCGTCGGAGGAAACCTGCACTTGGACCTTTTCCAGATGGTCGATACGGGCGTTTTCTTTAAGTTGTTCCCTCACGGCCTTTGAGATATTGGTCATCTCATCAAAGGAAGCAGCCAGTTTCCGGAAAAGCCACTGCCTGATCTGCCGCGCCCGGTAGGGCTTCAGTCCCAGGGCCTCGGCCCATACCTCGATCTCCCGGGCATCCATGCCCTTGAGATTCGCTTTTGTTGTCATTTCTTGAATGAGCATTTACTCTTCACATTCGCCCTTGGATAACGCCGAAGGGTTCTCACACATAGTCCGGAGCTTAGCCAGCTCCCACACATAGTCATAAAGATGGAGCCCCTTGCTGGTCGCGATGATCTCCCCATCCTCCACCCCGATGCTCGACGCCATGTATTCCTTTAAGAGTTGAATCGCCCCGAGATTGGCAGGAAAGCCGTTCCAAAGATCCCAGGAACGGAAATACACCACAAAATTGAGTTTCCCCTCCATGATCCGGGTATCAATCCCCCTGAGACAGGGGGGGTCCTTCAGGAAGATGGCCTTGGGCTCTCCTACGGTCATGTAGGCCTGATTGGTACCGTGGCCGTCCTCCTTGTACATGCGGATGACTTCTTCGATCTGTTTTTCCAAATACCGGCCATAGGTATAATCCTCGCCCGGCTGTTTGGTGGAGGTCATGAGATAGGGCAGGTATTCCTCCAGGTATCCTTCGGCCACGGGGTTGGGAATACCGAGGGACGGAGGGATGTCGGGCAGCAAGGGTCTGACCTCGGGGAATTTGATATGGACCGTGACATAATCGAATTCAAGGCGTTTCTGTCCTTCGTAACTTCCCCGGTCAATGATGTATTCACGCCCTGTCTCCAGAAGCCGGTATACGCACTGAAACCACGCGTCCGGCAGGTCCCGGGCTTCGATAAATTCCAGTTTCATGACGGTTGGTTTTCCTCCCTTTTGATGAATCGGGGGATCATAACATATTTCATTGCGGAGGCACAGAGGGTACTAAAAAAGTTGAGCATCACAGCCCAAAAAAAACACAAGAACAATCAATTATTTTATACAACCAGTAGAATTAAAACAATTATATCCCACAATATATTGTATCTTTCTGTTGCTTTCTGTATGCGTTTTTGATATATGGGCTTTCGGTACTTAGGATTTCGTTTTTTTGTCAAAAAAAACCTAAAGGAGGTTGTCTATGAGGATTATTGCGAGTGCAAACCAGAAGGGCGGATGCGGCAAAACCACCACGGCAATCAATCTGTCCTTTGCGCTGGCCTTGAGAGGCCAAAATGTGTTGCTCATTGATTCCGATCCCCAGGCCCATGCGACCATGGGTCTGAATGTCATGCCTTCAGATCTCGGAAGGACCATGTATGAGGTTCTGACGCCGAACGGCTACCCCCCCACAAAGCTTGAAGACATCCTCCTGAACATTCGCGACAATTTCGATCTTGCACCTTCAAGTGCCAAACTCAGTGCCGTCGAACAGGAACTTTCCGGGGTGGGCGGCCGGGAAAGCAGACTCTACAACGCCATCCAGTCGCTTGATGAATCCTATGATTATGTGATCATTGACTGTCCTCCTAGCATCGGTCACCTTTGTTTCAACGCTCTGAGGGCCTCTCAAGAAGTGATCATTCCCATTGACCTGAGCCTGTTCTCACTTCGGGGCGTATCAAAGCTCACGGAAATCATCCTGATGCTCAAAGAAAATCTTGCCCATGAAACGAAATCCCGGGCCTTGATTACGATGTATGATTACAGGACCCGTTATGCAAAACACGTCCTGGAGAAGGTTAAAGAAGAATTCGGAGAGAACGTCTTCGAGACGGTTATCCGATACAATATTCGCTTGAGAGAAGCAGTCGATTACGGACAGCCGATCGGAGAATATGACAAACGCTCTATCGGGCATAAGGATTACGAAGATCTGGCGGACGAGGTCATTCGTGCGGACAAAACTGAAACGGCCACTTCTTTTGACACCTTGGGTGCCGCCGAAAACATTATTCAGAGGACTGAAGGTCCCTTCGAACCTTCAGAAGATGCGCCGGACGATGAGCGTGCGGACACATCCGGCACCTATCCTTACCGTTCCGTCGGGTAGAGGGATTCGTCCCCAAAAGGCGACTGCCGCTTCCGAATCGGCGGCACCGCCTTCCCACCCAATATCAACCAGGGAGCATAGACAGCATGGAAAGCAAAATACTCGGTCGGGAGCTTGAAAACGTCACCGACCTCTTCATCTCGTCCAACAATGGGGGGAATTCCCCGTCCAAAGGCCGAATTCCTGCTGAAACGCCCGTGCCGGCGGTTGAAGGGGACAGAATCGATGTTGAAGAAACCGTCCGTATTCAAAAAAAAATGGCATATCCCCCTACCCGAAAGGCCCAGGAGGAATTGCGGAAGTATCTCTTCGAACGTATCCAGGAAAACTACACCATTAGCAGAATTGAACTGAAGAAGACGACCGATGTTTTTACACAGCAGAAAAAAACAACCAGGGAAGAAAAGATAATCGTCTTTTTGAAGGAGGAATAGGGCAGATTTCTCAGATGCCGGGGGATTAAATTTCGACCCCTACTTTTGAAAGCTTCCACCAAAGTGAGCGATACGGCACTTCCATACAGGAGACCTCCTATTTTTTCTATTTTCCCTTTTAATTTTTGCCCTCTTGCTCATCGACTATCTTATCCCGCCATTGTTGACCCTTATGTAGTGGACACTATGTAAGCTGAATGATGTCCAAGACTGTATTCGACCCACCATTCTGTGCTATAATTCGGACGCCTTCACTCTCCGGGGTGAATTTTTTTGACTTCCACCACCTACGAACACATGTGATAGATCAATTGCACGAGGTGAACAAAAAATGCATACCCACAAGGATCATAACAAGACCGAAAAGGAAAAAACAAAAGGCGGAAACGGGTTGGGCGGTGCTTTAAAACGCGGCAGGGAAGCCTTCGAAGGTAAATACCGGCAGGAGATCAAAGACTTGCTGGGACTTTCCGAAATCGAAATTCAATCAGCCGGGTTCGGAATCGATCGTGATGTCCACGAAATTCTGATTTCAGTGGTCATGGACGCCTCCCGCCTCTGTATTTCCGAAGATGAATTTAAGCGTCGAATCGAGGCACTCGGTGAAGATGCTGTTCGTATAGCCAAGCTCATTCCCAGCCTGGCCCGCTTGCTCTGACGAGGGGTTGATTGCGAAATCCGACCCTGTCCAGGAATACGCAAGAATTCATATAAGGAAGGAAATGGCGTCAACTGAAAACACCGGTGTACTCTGTAAACGCTGCGGCAACTGTTGCAAGACCTATCTTTTTGCATATGTCACCGACGAAGACATGGAACGGTGGAAACGCGAAGGCCGGGAGGACATTCTTCACATCCTGGAAAACCAAGCTCCTGTTTGGGCAGGCGATCGTCTTATATCCTCAAGGACCGGGCAGGCCCTTGATTCCTGCCCCTTTCTCACCTGGGACGGAAAACTTGCCACCTGCACGATTCACGAAACCAGACCCGCGGTATGCCGTGAATACGTCCCTGGAAGCAATGAACTCTGTCCACAGTTCACGGAAAGATTCTCACGCGAGAAAGAATAGGATGCGATGAATCACACGAGCGAAACACTTATCACCCTTGGGTTTCTTTTTCTTCTCGGTCTCCTGACCGATGCCGTGGGCCGGCGGACTCGATTGCCGAGGGTCACCCTGCTCCTCGTCCTGGGCTTTGTCATTGGCCCCACAGGTCTTCACTTCCTTTCCCCGGAAGAAGGCAAGTGGTTTACCGTGGCGACCAATATGGCCCTGGTCATGATCGGTTTCCTTTTGGGGGAAAAATTCACCCTCCCATTCCTGCGCCGCCACGGCAGATATGTTCTCTGGCTGTCGGTGGCGGAAGTAGTGGCCACGGCCCTCGTCGTGCTGGCCGGACTATTGCTCTTAGGGGTCAGGCCGGATATGGCCCTGCTTCTCGCAGGCATTGCCCCGGCCACGGACCCGGCGGCGGTAACGGACGTGGTTCAGGAGACAAAGGCGGGCGGAGATTTTTCTCGCATTCTGTTGGGTGTCGTCGCAGTCGACGACGCTTGGGGCTTGATCGCTTTCAGCCTGATGCTCACCGCGGTCCACATTTTTGGTGGTGAGGGCGGCAGTTTTGCTCCTCTTCTTGCAGGCGCCTGGGAGCTGGGTGGGGCCGTTCTTATCGGCATGGCCCTGGGGGTCCCTATGGCTTTTCTGACAGGACGAATTCAGCCCGGGGAGCCTACTCTGGTGGAAGCCCTGGGTCTGGTCTTCCTCTGCGGCGGGCTGGCCATGTGGCTGCACGTCTCATTTCTTCTGGCCTCGATGGTCATGGGATGTGTTGTCGCAAATCTTGCACGCCACCATACCCGGCCCTTTCATGCCATCGAGGGCATTGAATGGCCCTTTATGGTCCTCTTTTTTCTCCTGGCCGGGGCCTCCCTTCATGTTGCCGTGCTGTATAAGGTCGGGCTTGTAGGATCCGCCTACGTCATCTTCCGAGTTGTCGGACGCTTTCTCGGCGCCTGGATCGGGGGTTCTATAAGTCGTGCCGAACCCCTCTTGAAACGATGGATGGGAATGGCGTTGATGCCCCAAGCGGGAGTCGCTCTGGGGATGGCCCTCATCGCAGCGCAACGCTTTCCCGATCTCAGGGAGATCATTCTCCCGGTCGTAATCGCTTCGACCGTGCTCTTTGAGGTCATCGGCCCTATCATGACCCGGGTTGGACTTACCCGGGCAGGAGAGATACCCTCTGCCGGGTAAAGAATCCTGACACGGAGGACCTGGCTTTGGTTGCACCCTATAGGGGTGATGCCTACATTGCATGCTTACATGACAACCGGAATGATGGAATATTGGAATGGTGACAAATAAAGAGCATCTCCAGCTAAATTATTTTTCTGGATCTGCGTTGCAGGTAAAAAAATCTTAGGCTACTAAATCCTTTATTCCAATACCCCAACGTTCCAATATTCCCGATCAATTTATACAGACAAAGCGAACTGTCTCTGACCTTGCCCTAAGGACCAGATTTTTAACAGCGAATTAATTGATATGGCCATTTAGCGCCGGGCAGCAAGCGGCCTTGAATCAAAACCGTTGTGAGCCGAAGTTTACCGCCTGTCACTTTTCCTGACATTGTGATATGAGTTGTTTAATCTTCAGAGGGCCGGACCATTCCATTGAAACCCTTTAGACAGGAGGGACAGGAAAATGACCATCAAGAAGATAGCCTGCTGCATTGATTTTTCGGAAAATGCTGAAAGGGCCTTTGACCGTGCCCTTGAAATCGCCGGAAAATTTCGAGCCAAACTCTATGTGGTCCATGTCCTTCCGCCTGTTGTGAACCCGGTGCTGGCGGATATGGATCTCACTTGGCCTGATGAGCCCAAGAAATCGCTGATTCTCAAGGTGGAGGAAAGGATTGAGCGGGAATACGGGGCCAGGATTAAGGGTATTATTCATTCCGAACTGGTGGTCCTCGACGGCCATGTCTCTACAGAAATCTTGAGATTTCTTGAAGAAAGCGAGATGGATCTTGTGGTACTAGGCTCCTATGGCGCCACCGGGATGGGTCTGGTCGTATTCGGCAGTGTGGCCAACCGCGTATCCCATAAAGCTCCTTGCTCGGTCATGATCGTCAGGTAATGCCCATCCATAAATACATGATTTATGGATGGAGCGGTCAGCCTTCAGCAGTCAGCTTAATACCTTGTTTCTTGGTGGTTTTTTCTGATGCCTGATCGCCGATTACCGTTAGCGCGAATTTGGGAATGACCATTTCCGGAAAAATCACTTATCAAACCCCGTTTCATTTCACCCTATCAACCTGATAAAGGAGGACGTTTAAAAATGGAAATCAAAACATTGGGCGTTGTTGGAGCCGGACAGATGGGAGCCGGTATTGCACAGGTAGCGGCGGCGAGTGGGCTGTCCGTTCTAATGAACGACATCAAGAATGAGTTTCTGGAAAGGGGCTTTTCCGCCATCGAAACCAGTCTCGGCCGTATGGTCAAGAAAGGAAAAATCAGCGAAGAGGACCAGAAGGCCGTTCTCGGCAGAATCGAAGGAACCACTGCCATTGACGATATGGCCAAGGCCGACTTTGTTGTCGAAGCGGCGACGGAAAATGAGGATCTGAAGCTCAAAATTTTCCGGAATCTCGACGAATCCTGTAAAGAAGGGGTCATCCTCGGCAGCAATACCTCGTCCATATCCATCACCAAGATCGCCGGTGTTACCCGGAGGCCGGATAAAATCATAGGCATGCACTTCATGAATCCCGTTCCCCTGATGAAACTCATTGAAGTGATCAAAGGTCTGGCGACATCTGACGAAACCTTTGAAACGACAATCGGTCTGGCCCGAAAGTTAGGTAAGACCCCCGTGCCTGCAAATGATTTTCCCGGTTTTGTCGCCAACCGCATCCTGATGCCCATGATCAACGAGGCTATTTACGCCCTTTACGAGGGTGTGGGAACAGCGCCGGATATTGATGAGATCATGAAACTGGGAGCAAACCATCCCATGGGGCCGTTGACATTGGCTGATCTCATCGGCCTGGACACCTGCCTGGCCATCATGCAAGTGCTACATGCAGGGCTTGGGGATTCAAAATACCGCCCCTGTCCTTTGCTCATCAAATATGTTGATGCGGGTTGGGTCGGAAGGAAGTGCGGAAAAGGCTTCTATGATTACTCAGGTTAGGAATAATATTGCCCGTATGACAGATCTGTGTTATTTTAAGTTTATTTCAACCCCTATGGAGCACATGCCATGGCAAAGATATTGATCGTAGATGACGAGGAACACATTCGGTTTCTATACTCCGAGGAATTGACCGAGGCAGGCTACGAAGTCATTACTGCGGACAGCGGCTACAAATTGATGGAGAAAATCGAAGGGGAAAAGCCGGATCTGGTCGTCCTGGACATCAAGATGGTCGATTATAACGGTCTGGATCTGTTGCAGGATATCCGAAACAAATTCTATGACATGCCTGTCGTGCTCTGTACTGCATACGATACGTTCAAAGAAGATATGAAGTCCATTGCCGCAGACTTTTATGTCATCAAGTCTTTTGACCTTACCGAACTCAAAAACAAAATTGCCATGGCCATCGAAGCCGGTCCGACACCGGCATGACCCCTTGATTTTTCAAAATGATAAAAAAAACCCGCTCCGGCGGGTTTTTTTTATTTGTGGTACTTCTCACCCCTCAAAATCGTAAACGCCCTATAGAGCTGTTCCAAGAGGACCAGCCGGGTCATTTCATGAGTCAGCGTAAGTTTCGAGAGGGATACGACCTTATGGGCACGCGTCAGGATGTCTCGAGAGAGGCCGAGGGGGCTACCGATAACAAAAGAAACCCAGCCCCCAACCTCGCGGGATAATCGTTCCAGCCAAACGGCAAGGCCTTCAGAATCATAGGCATGACCTGATCTGTCAAGAGCGACCAGATAGTCCCGGGAATTGACCTTCCCGCTTATCGTTTTCCCCTCTATCGCCATGATATCCTGTTCCGGCCTGCCCTTCATGATCTTGACGGGTTTCACCTCCACCCATTCCACCCGGGCGTAATTCTTGATCCGGTCAAGGTAAAGAGATTCCCCCTCCCTGAGATAGGGCGTTCTGGTTCGATCAACAACGATCACTCTAATTCTGAGCATAGTTAATTATCGGGGGCGCTCAGGCGCTCGCCCAGAGCCCTGATGGCCATATCGATTTGTGCCTCGGCGAGGCGATAGTGGTAGGTGGTTCTTCCGAAGGGATCGATAATTTCCTCGACACCCGGGGCCACGGCGGTATATTTCAAAAGAAGTATAACCTTGTCTTTAAATTCGGGCCAGGATTCCTGGATCATCCTCACGTGGTGATTTTCCATCGCCAGGATCAGATCCGCCCACTCCGCCTCCTGAGCGGTCATCTGTTTTGACTCATGCCTTTGGACAGGGATACCCCTCTCCTCAAGATATTCCACAATCGAGGGATCCGGGGGGCTCCCCGGGTAAGCATGGACGCCCGCTGAAGCGATGTTCACATCCGTCAATTTTCGGGCCTGGATTTCCTCTCTCATCAGTGTCTCGGCCAGAAAACTTCTACTGACATTTCCGGTACACACAAATAAAATATTCATCCTTTTCCATTACTTTCTTTCAAGGCCCAGAATTTTGGCGACTTCCGAGGCCATGCCCTGAACAAACAGGTCCAGATCCTCTCCCTCAAGAGGTTTTCCGGGTTCGGGAAATTTTGCGACCGACCCGGGTCTCACCAACATGGGGGCATTCTTTAAATCAGATTTTGGTTTAACCCCGAATTCGGCGGGAAACGTATCGTTGAAATACATCTCCTGAAAGCCCATGAATTTCAACATGTGGGCCGTCGAATCAAGGATGCCCACCTCTCCTTCCCGGACGATTCCTTCGCGGATCGCCTTTTTCAGACCTGCCATGGATTCCCCGCCCTGTGTGCAGGCGATGTTTCCGTTTCGATTGGCCACGATCATGGCATCCATGATCTCCTGTTCGGTGACCTGAACCACGAAGACCCGTCTTTGATCGGAAAGCCGGTTATACTCCCGAGCCACCTCGACGACTCTCGGCATAGAGACCGGATTGCCGATCATGGCCGCCTGGGCGACACTGGCCTGAACATTTACAGGCCGATAGTTTCGCTTGGCTTCATCATTTTCGAGGTAGTACCGGTAAACCGGATCGGCGTGTTCCGACTGCACTCCGACAATCTTGGGGAGTTCCGTAATGATCCCGGTCTTGAAAAATTTCAGAAAACCGCTCATCACGGCCGTGATATTTCCCGCGTTCCCTATGGGCAAGACCACGACCTTGTCGTCGACTTCGTAGTCAAGGTCCTGTGCGATCTCAAAGGAGAAGGATTCCTGTCCCAGGATCCGCCACCCGTTCTTTGAATTCAACAGGGCCACATGGTAATGGTCGGCAAGGGATTCCACCACCTTCATGCAATCGTCGAAGACACCGGGTATTTCGAGCACCCTGGCACCGCTCCCCAGGGGTTGAGACAACTGCTGGGGGGTAACCTTACCCTGAGGAAGCAGAACCGCAGACCGAAGGAAATCCTCCATGTGGGCGGCATATAACGCGGCCGATGCAGACGTATCGCCAGTGGACGCACAGATAGCCAGGAGATTCCGAATATTCTCTTTTTTTGCAAAGGCATTGATGAAGCTGAGGGCGCAGGCCATGCCCCGGTCCTTGAAAGAGGCGCTGGGGTTAAGCCCGTCGTTTTTAAAATAGAAATCCAGACCTACTATCTCTTTTAAGCGATTGTTGGCCGCTACCAGGGGTGTATGCCCTTCACCAAGGTAAACGATTCGGTCCAGAGGTATGACCGGGGCGATGAATTCGTAAAATCTAAAAATGCCCTTGAGGGGTTGCAAGTTGAGCATTCTTCGGTAGTCGAAAATTTTCCTCCATTGACTCCCCCCCACATCCTTGAGACGTTCAAAATGCCTGTCCTCGAGCAGCAATACGCTGCCGCAATCCGGACAGGCATATAACAGACGGTCGACGCCAAACTCTCTCCGGCACCCCAGGCATCGGTAGAACATCTCACCGCCCGGTTCCGGCAACACATGGGAACGCACTTCTTCAGGAAACTGTTCGATCTTCATATCTTTTCCTATCCTTTTTCATTAAGGGATTGAGATCTTATGCCACAAAGTTGTATCCTCGTCAATGAAACGGAAAGATTCGTAGCTGTTTAATCTATTGTCGCCCCTTGTCATGTTTTTTATGAACCGTTAGGGTTTAGTTTGTTGAAATGCATTCAACCGACGATAGATCATATCAATCTCTTTTCAAGAACGAAAAGAAAAATACTTGACAGGCATGAGGCTTCCTGTTCCTATTTGGCAGGCCGGTGAACGGCGAAGTCCCGCTCTTGGAAGGACCACTAAGAGAGCATGCCGGCCCTTGCCTGGAACGGAAAATTTTATTTTATACAAGATTGAAGCGTTTTATTGATAGAATGCTTCATAGTTGAAAACCCCATTCGTTTTTCAGCAGCGACCGAGAGACACGCACTATGGTCATCGAACAGGTAAAGGAAGTCTTAAAAATCGAGGCCCAGGCTATTCTGGATCTTCTGGACCGTGTCGGGCCGGAGTTTGAAAAAGCCGTTCAGATGATTCTGGAGTCCAAGGGACGCGTCATCCTAACAGGGATGGGGAAATCCGGATTGGTCGGCAGGAAGATATCCGCGACCCTCAACAGTACGGGCACACCCTCCCTGTTCCTCCATCCGGCCGAAGCCATCCATGGGGATCTGGGCATGGTGACGCCGGACGATGTTGTTCTGGCCATTTCCAACAGCGGCCAAACCGTTGAAATCAATAATATTCTTCCGATTATCCAAAACATGGGGGCCAAAATCATCTCTTTTGTGGGGTGCCTTGACTCCTCCATGGCCCTTTCAAGTGATGTCGTGATTGATGTGGGGGTAGAAAGGGAGGCCTGCCCCATGGGCCTCGCGCCGACAGCGAGCACGACGGCCGCTCTGGCCATGGGAGATGCCCTGGCCGTTGTCCTGATCAACTCCCGGCGATTTGACCAGAAAGATTTCAGACGATTTCACCCCGGGGGCCATCTTGGGGAACGCTTGGGCGGCCTGGTGAGGGAAGTCATGTTGACGGGGGACCGCATCCCGATGGTGCCTCTGGGTGCCGGGCTGCAGCAGGCCCTCAGGGAGATGAATGCCAAGGGAATCGGTGCGACCCTTGTCGTGGATAACCTTCAGACCCTTCTAGGCATCATCACGGATGGGGATCTTCGAAGATCCCTGCTGAAGGGAAAAAATATTGAAAATCTCAAGGTCGAAGAGGTCATGTCCCTTTCACCCAGAACGATTGACGAAGAACAGACCGCCGCAGAGGCCCTGGGCGTCATGGAACTGTACGGCATTACCCACCTTGGAATTGTTGACAGGCAGAACCGGGTGAAAGGCGTAGTCCACCTGCACGACCTATTGGGAAGAGAGGATTTCAAATTAAATGGCGGAAACATACCCACCGCGAGGGCTCATCCTCGATCTCATCACACCGCTTAAAAAAGACGGAGAGATCGACGGTCGAGGCCTGGGGCGACACCTGGACAGGACGCTTCCTCTTGTGCAGGCCTTACTGCTTTCGAGCCCCTTTATCGGGGAAGGAAAATCTTTGAATCCTTCCCAAAGGGAAGAACTCCTCGAAAAGGTTCTTGTTGTGGTCCGCGGAAGGATCCCTGTTCTCGTATGGATAAGCCAGGATACCGAAGAAAAGACCATCGAGACACTTCTCCTCCTGGAAAAAAAGGTTCGGACGAGAAACTATACCGGCCCGGTATTATGGGTGGACACTCCGCTCTACTATCACAGCAACCGGGGATTGCCTGCATTTTATGAAGATCTCTTCTCAAGACCGGGAAGGCCGTTCTTGGTCTACAACGATCCGAAACTGATAAAACAACTGTCGATCCCCCTCAAAAGGAATAATATCCGCACCAGTATTCTAAAAGAAATTTCGTCCATAGAGTCGATCAAGGGCCTGATCTATTATGGGTCCCTGGATCGGGCCGGACATTACCAGAAGGCCGTAAGGGCCAGGGCCGATTTCAGGATCTATGACGGGGATGAATCGCGTTTCCTCAATTACCCCAGTCTCAGTGGTGTCGTCTCAGCGGGAGCCAATCTGACCCCGAAGGCCTGGAGCAAAATTACCGCCTCTTCCATCACCCGTAATGACGGCAACAGCGTATATCCTGATCACCTGCACCAAATCTGGAAAACAGGAGACTACCTCAGAAATCTCATGGGCATGTACCAATCCATGACCGTTCCCCTGATCAAAAAGGCCCTTTTTGATATGGGAATTATCGAGACTCCGACTTGCACATTCAGGGCCGAAGAGGTGGGGGATGCGTCCAACACGCTGAGGGCTTTGATGTTGAGCTTCGGGGATTGGGAAGGAAAGGCCTAGGGCCTGTGCTTCAAAAGTTATGAGTGACTAAAATCGAGTGCCCGGAATTTCAATGAAAAGAGGGGAGTGTTGAAGTACTGGGATGATGAAGTAATGGAAAAACACACCTAACGGCTAAGGCCGCATCCCATGACCGCAATTTTGAGAATTCCATGGCTGGCTGTCATTATCCCAATACCCCAACATTTCAAGTCAATTTTTCGGCATACTGACCCTAAGGACTAAATTTTTAACAGCGAATAAACGGTCTTCACATGGAAAACAAGACCTTCTGTTTGTCCTCTTCGGCAGGGGAAAGGTCCTTCTCTTTCGGTGTCGGGTTTTCAATGCCCCCTTTCAGAAGGTAGCGGCTGAAAAGCCGGTTAAAATCCGTCCAGCCCCCCTCTTGCCGGTCTCTTTCCATTATTCTGGCGAGCCCGTTCATTTTGGCGTCCAGGTCGTCGATCAGGTGCAGCGCAAAGGCCTCCAGGAACTTGGGGCGCTTGGGGGAACCGTAATCATACTCACCATGATGACTCAGGATCAGGTGTTTCAACTTCAGGGCCAGTTCTTGGGGAAAATCCTTCATCCCGGATAGTTTTTCGTCCAGCATGGCGACCCCTAACATGAGATGGCCCAACAGCCTGCCCTCCCCCGAATAATCGATCTTCCGATCGAACTGGAATTCCCTAATCTTTCCGATATCATGGAGAAAGGCTCCCGCCATGAGCAAATCCCTGTCCAGATTCGGGTAGTGTTCCGACACGGATTGGGCCATCCGGCAAACCGAGAGGGTATGTTCCAAAAGCCCACCGAGATATGCGTGATGAAAATTCTTGGCCGCAGGGGCCTGTTTGAAACGGGAAAGAAAGGGCCGGTCGGAAAGAAACCTGCTGACGAGGCCCTTGAGGTGCCTATTTTCTATGGCATTGAGGGCTTCATTCATAGCCCTCATCATTTCGGAGATATCTCTGGGGGTCGACTCCAGAAAAAGGGTCCTGTCGTCAATCTGCTCCGGGACGCGCAGGTTTGAGAGGGTCAGCTGAATCTCGTTGCGATACGAACTGGCGTGACCCTCCACCTCCAGGATGTCGCCCTCCTTGAAAATGGGAGAAAGGGCGTCTGCCCTTTCCCACACCTTTGCCTCCAGTTCGCCGGTTTTGTCTGCCAACGTCAGACTCAAAAAGGGGGTTCCCTTTCGGGTCACCCCCTGTTTTTTCATTCTCACGAGATAAAGACCGCGAATCCGATCATTCTCGTTTATGTCCTTCATCCATTGGTGTGATGCCATCCCAGTCGTTTCTCTTTCATTAGGTCCGTGATCGGTCGAATATCTCCCCGATCGATATTGCTCTGCCTGTAACTGTTCAGGTTGGTTAGGCTGTAGGCTAAAGGCTATTAGTCTTCGAACCCTTCGCTATCCGCGCATTGATCGAAGCAGCGCGCCCAAAACCTTCTCGGCTTCCACAATACATTTCTTCTTTGGGGAATTCTCTGGTTGCTCGATAGATCAAAAGTACCACTTCATCAGCCAATTCAAACGCTCTGAGTTTCCTATGATCACGCATGTTCCCTTCCTGCGGTAACTCACAGCCTAAATGCCTACAGCCTATCTAGCTGAGTAGTTACCCCGGCCTTTATTAATCGTCAAAATTCCCCTCAGACCCTTTGTCCGAACTGATTTTGCCGGCCCTTTCCCGGATCTTCTCATCCGTCCACTCGGCGGGGTCGTCGATCCGACTTGCTTTGGGACCGACATCAAAGGACCCGGCCCTGAGGATAGCCTCAATGGCCAGGGGTGCGGTATCCACGGCATTGAAAACATCGCTCAGGAGTTCATACACGAAGTCTTCAACCCCTTTCACCATGCGTTCCCGAATGGCCCTCGGTAATCCAAAAAGACGGTTCTCAAAAGGGAGGTTGAGTTTCTTGTAGTTCCCGCCCTTGAGTTCTTTGGACTTGGCATAGGCCACCATTTCCGACCAGAGTTCATCCGTCATACCCTGATCGGACATCTTCACGAATTCACCATTTTCATCCAGATAGGCATTCCCGTATTCATTGACCTGGACGCCCCAGGTTATCATCTGAAGGGCCGTGGCCACATTGGCCTTGGTGGTGGCCGTTTCTTCAGTGATTGTCCTTAGTCTCTCGGAATTATTCCCTGATGTGCCGTGTTGAGCGCCAGAGACCTTGTAGGGCGTTAGGGCCTCATGGATCTCTCGGGTCAGGGGCACCTGGATTCCCTTGTCGCTCGCCTCGATCCCGTGAGTCGTACCGTTATTCAGGGCAATCCAGTCCGGGAAAATATCGTGGGCATTCAGCCCCCGGATCAAAAAGAGGGCCTCTTCAACCGTGGATAGCCCCTCTTTCCCTTTGATCTCTCCCACTTCGGTCTCATAGCCCGCCCACTTGGGAATGACGTCCTGAAGTGCAAGGTTGGCTATGAGATTGTCGGCATCGGGGAGATGGGAGGCGTCAATGGCAATGGATGTCATACCCGCATCGAACATGGACGGGATCTCCGTCTTTGCCGCTTCCACATCCTTGGCGCTTTTAATAGCGTAATGATCTGCGTGAATGGCCACCGGAACGGTAATGCCCAGCTCATTGCAAATCGCATCGACCTGTGTGGCCATATTCCAGAAATTCACGGCACAGTAAGAGGTCGGGCCTCCTTCGGATTTTGCGATCTCTATGAGAATGGCCGCGTTGGCCCTCTGGGCGGCACGCAGGGCGCCTCGAATGACAAAGTGATTCCTGCCGTTGGCTGCAATGGTCATGGCCTTGCCTTTGGCGATCATGGCGCGGTCTATAATCTTACCGCTCACAATCAGAGCCTGGGAATGAGGAAACAGCTGGACAATATTGGGTGGACGCCCGATCTGGAGTGCCTTCTCGAATTCAGGAGACGAATTTTGCTTGACCTGTGACATGGTCGACCTCCTTTGCTTAGTCAATGATTTCACCTGAAAGGGATAATTTTTTAAAATCGTTACGCAATCTGTTGGTTGTCACGAGGGACAAACGTCTCTCAAAGCCTGTCGTGAACAGGAAGCATCTTATCAATCAGCCAGATTTCCGTCAATTAAAACAAAAGATCCTAGGTCCACCATCAAGACATGATATTCAAATCAAACGGTTGATTCAGGAAGATTCTCCCGGCCCGCCTGATGTCAGGATTGGCATGGTCGGCGGTCACTCATTGAAAACCCTGAGGAGAGCTGTTCCCGCCTCTTCAAGATCCCTTCCAAAGGCGACAAGCCCCTCTTCGTGTCCTCCCATGATCAGAATCTTCTTCTCCCTTACATCTGTGTCCCGAAACAGACCCATGACCTCATCGACCATTTCCGGACTCCCGTACTCTGCATCTCTGGAAGTTGTCGGCATATGATCGAGCAATCTCTTCCACATCTCCATATGGTGGATATGGATAACGGCCTGTATCGTCGGATCGGATACATACACGGCTGCATGGGTCAACGATTCTGAGGAAGCCTTCACCGGCCCCCTGCATGTAAGTGCATTTGATTTAAAATCAAAATCCACCACCCGTGTATAATGCTTTTCACTCAGGGAGTTGAATCTTCCGGTTCCCGACCCGGTGATGATAAACCTATCCGATCCCGGCTCTCTGATACTCAGATTCCCGAAACCGATTCCGTTCTCATAGGCCCCGATCATCCCGAGACGGTATAATCGGTCTCTCCATGGCTTCATATCCCCCAAGGCCTCCCGGGAAATAGGTTCGGATCTTATCCAATGACAGTTAAATTTGATGACGCCCTTTTCGCCCATTTTATTGTTTATTATCCTCCTGGATAATATCCCGTGGTGTTTTGGACCTCACGAAGACCTGCTCACCCGAAAATGAGATAGTGTGCTTTGCTTCACACGTCAAGGATTTTCTGTAATTGTACAGCCTTGCCGAACTCAAACAGAGATTCTTACTGAAAGCATGGTCCGTGCCCCACTCGTCCTGGGGTATTCTCCTACGGAGAAAACCACGTCAAATATCTGTTTATCAAATGACGATTCATTGACATTACACTTTTGCCGCGCTCCCGATCCTCTTCCGTCGATTCCGTGTAACTCCCCGAACACCCGAATTATATCAGACTTTAAAACTTTTTAACCCCGATCATAATACGCCATGGCATACCTTTTGCTGCCATTGAGTGAGTAAATTCACATTGCCAAGTGTCTTCCCAATCCATACGGAGAGGAGACTTCGAGCGTAACATATTGAAAACGTACTTATTTTTCAGGAACCTTAAAACAGAAAGGAGGGAAAATCCGGGCGCAAACAAAGTCGAAGGGGAAAAGGCACATGGACCCGAGGTTCAACGATCCGACCGTTACCCGTGAGACCAGACACTGATTCTACCTGCGCCTACTATAAAAACTCACTACCCCCCCGGAGGTTATTCGCCCTGGGAAATGTGCATAAGGCTGATGATATCCTTACGGTCACTGAAGGTATCCATTGCATTCACCAAACCTGCTGGTTTTCGGTCGACTCTCAAGTTGAAATGAAATGCTCCAGCTGCAAATGTTGATCTTTGCTGAAGTTGTATACGTTCAAATTCACACGAAAATGGAACTGCATCGAGGAGGTAGGTCATGATCAAGAACATGAAACTCAGCGTAAAACTATTAGTTACTTTTCTGGCTGTGGGAATCATTCCCTTTTTAGTCATTGGTATCACATCTTTGATGAAGGCAAGCGAAGGTCTTTCGAATCAGGCCTTCGGACAACTCGTAAGCATACGTGAGGTCAAGAAGTCTCAGATTCAGAATTACTTCTTGAGAAACACAAGCAACATAAAGGTTATCTCAGGCAATCGAGCCGTATCGGAGGCCTTGGGTTACTTCGCCATGACCTACGATGAGGAAGGCACCGTTAATCAAAAATTATTTGAATATTATGAAAAAAGTTTTGCCGAATCCCTTCGACAATTCAAAGATGCTTATGGCTACTATGACCTTTTACTTATCAACAAGAAAGGCCTCATCGTATATAGCGTCGCAAAAGAATCGGATCTCGGCGAAAACGTATTGGGTAAGAATTTAAAAGAGAGCCCTCTCGGCCTATGCTTCCAAACGGGGCTGAAGGATATATCACTTTCGGATTTCAGGCCCTACGCACCCTCCGACAACCAGCACATCGCCTTCATGGCAGGCCCGATATTTACCTATCAGGAAGATGGGACGAAAGGTGATGTTGCAGGCGCGTTGGTTATCAAGCTGCACAATAAGGCGATCAATGAAATCGTCCAGAGGCGTGAAGGCATGGGCGACACCGGGCAGACCTATTTAGTAGGAGAAATCAACGGAACCATCGCCCTGCGCAGTGCCATGAATGCTGAGGGAGACACCTCATATGCTATTGGCGCCGAGGTTTCCACTCCCTATATCGAAAATGCAGTCAAAGGGGGAAAAGGGCAGACCACCCATACCGATATTTCCGGAAAACCGGTACTGGCCGCCTTTGACTCGCTCGAACTCAAGGGCCTGAACTGGGCCTTGATCGTCGAGATGGCTCAAGCCGAAGCCTTCGCCGCCGCCCACACCATTAAATGGATTATAGGGACCGTTGCCCTCATCGGCATCGCCATAATCCTCGTGGTAGCCCTCTGGATTACGCGTTCCATTACCCGACCTATTGATTTAGTCATCGATGACCTTGGAAAGGGCGCCGACCGCGTGGCTTCCGGCTCCCACCAGGTATCTTCATCCAGTCAGGAGGTCGCCGAAGGGTCGGCTGAGCAGGCGGCATCCCTGGAGGAAACGTCTTCTTCACTCGAAGAGATGGCGGCGATGACGAGGCAGAACGCAGACAACGCCACCAAGGCTGACGGTCTCATGAAAGATTCTAATCAGATTGTTGAACATGCCAACGAGACGATGATCGACCTCACATCTTCCATGGAAGAAATCGCAACCGCCAGCGAGGAAACATCCAAGATCATCAAAACGATCGACGAAATCGCTTTCCAGACCAATCTTCTGGCATTAAACGCGGCTGTTGAGGCGGCTCGTGCTGGCGAGGCGGGGGCGGGATTTGCCGTCGTGGCCGAGGAAGTTCGGAATTTGGCCATGCGTGCCGCCGATGCGGCAAGGGACACCGCCACGTTGATAGACGGTACGGTTAAAAAAATCAACGGAGGCGTAGACTTGGTCAGCCGAACCAATGAAGCCTTTTCAGGAGTAGCAAAGAGTTCGACAGAGGTAGGGGAGTTGGTGGCTGAAATCGCCGCCGCCTCACTTGAGCAATCACAGGGGATTGAGCAGATCAACAAGGCCGTCTCTGAGATGGATAGAGTTGTGCAGCAAACAGCAGCCAATGCCGAAGAGTCGGCGTCCGCCTCAGAGGAAATGGCCGGGCAGGCAAACCAGATGCGTGCATCCGTTGATCGTCTCATAACGATCACCGGGGGAAACGGTTCCAAGAAAAAACCGAATCGACAAAGATTCGAGGAAAAACAAGCCACACAAATTGTCACGACAGAACCCCGGCCCTCCAGCAACGCGCTTGCTCTATCAGAAACGGGCAAAAATAATCCTGTCTTAGAAAATGGGAAAAAGGTCGTCCCCCCGGAGATGGTTATTTCCACGAAAGAGGATGTCTTCACGGATTTTTAATAGTCACCGGACTTTTCGACACAGTCTGAGGGCGGCTGGGGCCGCTCTCGGACCTTCGCCTTCAGCGTTGAGGGTACTCATGCCATCCTTTCCGACTTGCTTGCATCTGCCGATCTCCAATTCAATGGACCCTTATGATACCGAACTCCAACCAAACTTTCCCGGCATCCCTGAATCCACCGTCAAATTTCCACATCATAAATAAGGACAAGTGATTTTGGTGCATCCCTGGGCACCAGCAAGGTATTAGATGTCTGCAAGTTGAGCTCGCGAAATCCCGCTACAGCGGGGGCGCCGCATCGCAGATCCCGCTGCAGTGTGCGGGAGGAGTGACGACTGAGACATATGAGCAATACGCCGCAGGGAGGAACGAACGAAGGCAACGCCGCTCCCTAGATCCCGGCTTGACGGGGAGATGATGCCTTGATGGTGATCCCGGGACATCAGATACCATTTGACCGCGCTTATCCGTGTTTGATATCCTTCCTGAACGCAATCAGCAGGTGCGGATTCCAAGCCCTATTGCTGTCATGTTTTTTTATACAACGTTAGGGTAAAGTCAGGACGCCTGCTCCCTTATGTCCCGATCCGGCTCAAAGGATTAGATAGTGGATGAGCGGGACAAGGAAAGGAACAAACCGAGATGATCCAAAATGATATTCCCCCCTGCTCGATTCTGATTAATAAGGAAGGACGCTGGTTTCATAAAGGTCTGGAAATGATACGCCGGGATTTCATCCGAATGTTTTACCAGCACATGGAAATGGATTCAAAGGGCCGCTATATCATCACGATGGCCGGGGATCAATGTTATGTGGAGGTGGAAGACACGCCTTTCGTGGTCTGGAGGACTGTCGTCAGTAACGACAACCTGAACGGCGCACGTTTTTCCCTGTATCTCAGCGATGACAACGCGGAAGACCTGGATCCCGAGACACTGGAGGTGGGGGACGGGAACATTCTTTACTGTAAAGTCAGGAAAGGCTCTTTTCCCGCCCGGTTCAACCGCCCGGCCTATTACCAACTGGCCAAATACATCGAGGAAGAAAACGGAAATTTTTTGCTTCCAGTAAGCGGCAGAAAATACCCCATTCGCACAAGATAGGCAGGAGAAAGGATTAAAGGGCTGTTTCTGGATGGAAACTATCTGTCCACCGGGTTCAAAATCTCTATTTCCGCCTTGATTTTCAGATTCTCAACCCAGTCTTGCACGAGAGACCCGTGCCGTGCCCGCAACAGGGACGTACGGTATTTTTCCTTCTCCACTTTTAAATTCTCGAAATCGATACCTTCGTATCCCTCCCACCTGATGACGTAGGCACCGCCTTGATTTTCAAAAACCTCATCAGGATATCGCTTGTCCTCACGAAGCGTAAAGGCCGCCTCCTGGAGTTCCGGAGCATGCCCAATCTTGGTGATGGGATCCGATCTTTTGAAAAAGTCGGCCGTTTCAAGCGTGCGCCCATGAGTCTTCGCAAGAGCGGTCCAATCTCCCTCTGCCCGCAATGCCTCCAGGTATTTTTCCGCCGCTGATTTGGCTTCGGTCCTGGCGAGGTCCGCCGCAAAATTTTTCTTGACCTTATCACGGACCTCATCCAACTCCGGCAGTAACGTCGCCTTTCGATCGGAAACCTGGAAGATATAAAATTTTTCACCGAATTCGATCAATTCGCTGATTTCACCCTTTTCAAGAGAGAATAGGGACTTCCGAAGCTTCTCATCGCCGCCCAAATCCGGGATGGGTTCATTTTGGGAGAAATAGTCTGTATCTTTGCTTTGTACATCGTGCTCTTTTGCGTATTCGGCCAGATTTATCTCATAGGGCATCTGATCGATGAGAGAAAGCGCCTTTTCATGGGCAAGATCCGCCCTGGTGATCTTGCTGAGGGTTTCGGCAATTTGGCCCCGCACCTCATCGAAGCCCTTCGTATAGGCCTCCTTGACATCCTCGACCTTGATAATATGGTATCCAAAGGCCGTTTTGACCAGGTCGCTCACCTCGTCCTTCTTCATTTTAAAAGCCGCCTCTTCAAAAGGCTTGACCATCTGACCTTCTGAAAAGGTGCCCAGATCACCACCCTTTTCCTTGGTCGGTCCTTCGGAATATTCTTTGGCCAGGGTGGCAAAATCCTCACCCTTACGGGCCTTCTCCAGGACTTTCAGGGCACGTTCCTTCACTTTTTTATCGTCTTCCTCAGAGGCATTCTGGTCCAGCTTGAACAGGATGTGCCGGGCCTTGATTTGCTTTTTCACTTTATAAATTTCTATATTTTCTTCATAGTAGTCCTTGACCAGTTGTTCCGATACGGTGACCTCATCTTTAAAATGGTCCGGATCAACCAGAATGTACGCAATCTTTATCTTCTCCGGGATTCGGTAGGCCTCTTGATGCTTCTCAAAATAGTCCGCCATGGCTGAATCTTCGATCTTGATCGATGATTCGAAATCCGTCGAGGAAAATCGGACAAAACTGATCTTTACACGCTCCTTGGAGTAGGTGTAGAAGTCCAGGATTTCCTGATCCGTAACCGGCACAAAGGACATCAGAAACTGCTCTATCTTTCTCTGAAGCAATTCCCTTGCGATACCCGCCTCAAAGTCTTCGGGCTTCATTCTATTATTGGCCAGGAGCATTCGATATCGAGATTCATCGAATTGTCCCCGGAATTGAAAAGCAGGGTAGGCGAGAATTTGATCCTGAACCTCTTTATCGGTGACCTCCAGTCCGATCCTTCTGGCCTCCTGGCTGATGAGCTTCTCTCTGATGAGTGCATCCAAGGCACGATTCTTTAAATCAAAGACCTTGATCAGGTTTTCTGTCCAAAAACTTTTGTATTCCTTCTGAAGCCGCTCCAGCATGTTTCTATAGACCTTCTGATATTCCACGCCGCTGATCAGCTCACCGTTCACGGTGGCGATCTTCATGCCCTCTTTGGAGGTAAAAGAATACCCAAAGTAAAAGATAAAGACCATGGCGATAATGGCTATTAAAAACTTGATCAGATAGGACTTGGCATGCTTTCGCATTAAACTGAGTAACATTCAGATTAACCTCCCAAGTGCATAAATGTACAACCTGGATTTGGAAAAATTTAGGTATGAAAACCTCCCCTTGCCCAGGGCAAAAAGAGGCTATTTACAGCGATATTTCTTATTTGTCAATGCGTTCAACGCTATAGCATGTTCAAACGACCATGTCCATTGGAATTTGCCGGGACCCTCCCCTGACTCCTCCGTAACGTCTACTTGTCATTCGAGGACTTGGGTTTTCCAACCCGCCCGAACCGGCACAGGTTTACGAATTCTGTCCGGTCACAGCCCTTTTCCGGTTGAGGGCATAATAGGCCACTGGGACGAGAATCAGAGAAAAAATAGTCGAGGCGAAAAGCCCGAAGATCAAGGCCCAGGCAAGGCCCGAAAAAACGGGATCGAGTGTAATGGGCCATGCACCCATGGCGGTGGTCAGTGCCGTCAACACGATAGGGCGAAATCGCGTGACCCCGCTCTCCAGTATGGCCTCCTTGAGAGGGACATGGTTTCGTAGGGCGTCCTGAATAAACTCGATAAGAACCAGAGAATTCCGGATCACGATGCCGCCGAGCGCGATCATCCCGATCATACTGGTTGCTGTGAAAAAGACCGGATTCTTGAATCCGCCTATCGGATGCGCAAAAAGGAGATTTAAGAGCCAGAATCCGGGCATGATGCCGATGAGGGTCATGGGAATGGCAACCATGATCAAGAGGGGCATGAAGAAGGAATTCATCTGAATGACGAGCAGAATATAGATTCCCATGAGAGCCGCCAGATTGGCAATGCCCAGGTCTCGAAAAACCCGAAGGGTGATTTTCCATTCCCCCTCGCCCGCCCAGTTAACACGAATCCCGGGAGCCGGTTGATCCTCCCGGAGTCTTTTCTGCAAATCCAGAACGGCCTCGGCCGGTGCCCTCCCCGCCATTTCACCGAAGACATAGACGACCCTTTCCAGGTTCTTATGGTAGATAGGCTGATCTTCCGGCACTGGGACAAACCGACCGATTTCCGCAAGGGCCACCGTCTTGCCGTCCCGGGTTTTGACCGGGATTTGGGAAAGCGCGGTCGCCCCCGTCCGCTTATCCCGTGGAAAGGTCAGCCGGATGGGGAGGCACTGGCGTTCCCCCGGGGCATGCACCGTGGCCTTTTCACAGCTTATCTGCATATTCAGAGTCTGAACGATCACATCGGACGAAATCCCGTGAAGGGCCGCCTTTTCCTTGTCCAGAACAAAATCGAGCCTGTCCCTTGAAGTTTCGACCGTATCGTCGATATCCACCACAAAAGGTTCACTTTTCATGAGTCCCCTGATGTGCCGGGCCCCTTCGATCAATCCACTGTAAGACGCGCCCGGTGTCCCATAGACTTCCGCCGTCAGAGTGGAAAAGACCGGTGGACCGGGGGGCAATTCGACAATCTTGATCATGGCCCCCTGCGCCCCGGCTATCGCTTCCAGGTCCTTCCTGAGCCTGAGCAGGATCCCGTGGCTCTGGTATTTTCGCACCATTTTATCGGCGAGGTTGATGCGGATATCCGCCACGTTTCCGCCTTCGCGAAGGTAATAGTGTCGCACCAGCCCGTTGAAATCCATGGGTGAGGCCGTGCCTGTATAGGTGACGAAATGCGTGACCTCGGGCACCTCCCTCAAATACCCTTCAAAATATCGGACGACCCGGTCGGTGGCCTCGAGCGGTGTACCCTCCGGCATGTCTATGACGATCTGAAACTCATTTTTATTGTCGAAAGGAAGCATCTTCAGAGGCACGAACCGAAAAAGGGCCAGGAAAAGAGATGCCGCCAGGAGAAACAGCACAAGGACAAGAAGCAGGATTCTTTTAACGCCGGATTCCAGAAAGGGATTCACGACCCATCGGTACATCCGTCCGATCCATCCGGACGCCCCTTCCTCCCGGGTCCCCGTCTCTCCGTCCTGCCGATTCTTGGTTCTCAAACGCCTCAACAGGAGGAAAGACATCCATGGCACGATGGTCAGGGCGCAGACGGTCGAGAAAGAAACGGTCAAAGGGACGTTTGCCGCCATGGGAGCCATGTATGGCCCCATCATCCCGGTAATGAAAAACATGGGGGTGAAGGAAACGATGATGGCCAGAGTGGACATGATCACTGGGGGAAGGACTTCCTTGACGGCAAAGAGAGTCGCTACGAGGGGCCTTCGCCTGCCCATGAGGATATGGCGCTGGATATTGTCCACATTGGTGATGGGATCATCCACCACAAGTCCAAGCGAAAGAATCAGGGCGAACAGCGTGACCCGGTTGACGGTATATCCAAAAAGATAATTCACGAAGAGGGCCAGTGAAAAACTTATGGGAACGGCAACGGCCACGACCAGAGCCGCGCGCCAGCCCATGGTCAGGACGAGAAGACCCACGACGGTTAAAATGGCAAATGCCAGGGAATTGATGAGATCGCTTACCTTCTGCTGGGCCGTACGGCCGTAATTGCGGGTGACCTCGATCCCGACGTCCGAAGGAATGACCTCTTTTTTCAGCTCATCCACCTTGGACAGGATGTTCTGGGCCACCTTCACGGCATTGGTGCCCTTTTTCTTGGCAAGGGTCAGGGTCACGGCCGGGAAAGCGGCGGGTTCATGTTCACGTCCCTGCTGTCGCAGATAATAGTGTGAAAAACCGATGCGGGAATAATTGGAAGCCTCCTCCGGACCGTCAAGCACCTTTGCGATATCTCGAAGATAGACCGGCCGCCCGTGATGCACACCGACCACCAGTTTTTTCACATCCCCGACCGTGGCCACAAAGGCATCACTGGTCACCCTGATCTCCCGGTCGAACCGGCTGAAGTTGCCCGCCGTGACGGACGCATCGGTGCTGCTCAGGGCATGGTATACTTCCAGTTTTGAGATGCCGAACCCTGCCATGCGCTCCGGGATCAACTCGACCCGGACCTCCCGTTTTCTTCCTCCCACGATGGATGAGCGGGATATGTCCTCGACTTCTGAAAGGCGTGCAAGGATCTCTTCACCGATGCGGCGCAGTTCATGGTCATCGTAACGTTCGGAATAGAGGGTCAGGTTGACAATGGGGACATCGTCGATTTCTACGGGTTTCACCACCCAGCCCCGGACCAGGGGCGGGACCCGGTCACTGTTCATGGTAATCTTATTGTGCAATTTGACGAGGGATCGTTCCCGATCCTCTCCCACGTAAAACCGGACCGTCACAACGGCCATGCCCCGACGGGAAGTGGAGTAAACGTATTCCACCCCGTCCACCTGCCACAGGAGTCTTTCCAGGGGGGTGGCCACAAGCTTTTCCACTTCCTCGGCACCGGCCCCGGGTGCATTGACAAAGACATCTGCCAGGGGAACGACAATCTGGGGTTCCTCTTCCCGTGGGGTCAGCATGAGGGCAGCGGCCCCCATGGAAAGGGAAAACAGGATCAAAAGTACGGAAATTTTGGAGGTTAAAAACCGATGGACGATACGGACTATCATGCCGTCGGCTTCAGGGTCCTTATCCGGCATCACGCCCTCCTAAGATCGCCACGATTTCTCCCCCGCGGAGTCCGGAGAGAATCTCGATCTTTCCCCGAACCTCCCGGCCCGTCTTGACGAAAATTCTCTGCCATGTCTCCTTTTCTTTAATCGTCACGATCTCCAGTTGGCCTATGCGCGATACAGCCTCTTTCGGGACAAGCACGACCCGGACGTCATCTAAAGGGACTCTGAGTCGGCCGAACATACCGGGAAAGAGCTCCGCGTCCGGGGGCAATCCCACCTTGACCAGGAATGTACGGGTCAGGGGATCGGCGGATGGTACAATTTCGTCCACTTTTCCTTCCAGGGTCTTCTCAAGGGAACTGAGGACGATCTGAAGCCCCATGCCGGGGACAATCCGACGAATCAAACCTTCTCTTACAAGGGCTTCCAGTCTGAGGGTCCCCCGTGTCTGCAGAACCACCAGGATCTTTCCCGGCCAGGCCAGATCACCAGGCTCGGTAAGCCTCTTGACGACCTCTCCTTCCTCCGGCGCCAGGATCTTGTTATATCCGACGGCGATTCTCCCCTGCTCCACAATCCTTTGGGCCTGTTTCACGCCGGCCTCCGCCTCCTTCAAACCGTCCTGTGCCTGTTTCAGTCTCGCCCTGGCTTGAAGAAAAGCGGATTCGGACTGCTCCAGATCCTGGGTGGTCGCCGCCTCGGACTTATAATAAGTCTTCATGCGTTTGTAAGCAGAGGTGGCCTGATCATAGGCAGCCTGAGCACCCGACACGGCCTGAACGGCCTGGGAGCGTCGGGCCTTGGCGGATAAGAGTCCCTCTGTGGTTTGTCCGAGACGGGCCTGGGATTCCCTGCTGTCCAGAACGAGCAGGACATCCCCCTGATTCACCCGGTCACCCGGCCGGACGCGCACCTCCAGGACCCGGGCGGTCACCTGGGCCTCAATGTTGGCCTCTCTTCGGGGTCGCACCGTGCCCACGGCTTCATAAAATTCAGGAATGGTTTCAACCGTGGACAAGGCCGTCCCTGCGGGCGAAAGCCCCTTGTCCTCGGCAGGAATCCGATCTCCTGGTCCGATCTTGTTTGGCGTGAAAAATCCACCCATGTAAAGCATGAAAAGGATCAGGCCCATGCCGCCTCCAATCCATCCCATGACCCGCCAACCTTTTCTCGGTTTATCAGTCATAGCCCTTGAGTACCTCCTTGGCATAGCCTTCCCAGTAACCGAGCGCCCGACCGAGCTCCGCCAGGGCCTTTTCTCGGTCATAAAAAGCCGCCGTGGATCTGATCCGTGACCTGTTATGGGCCAATTCTGCATCCAGATATCGGGTAATCGTCGCTGAGCCCCCTTCATATTGCCTTTTGACCAGGTTGAGAGACTCCTGAGCCTCTTCCACGCTGGCCTGGGCAACCCCTGATCTGGCCTTGGCCTCCGCCAGTTTCAAATAGGCGGTTTTCAAGTCCAGTTGAATCGCATTGGCCGTCTGACGATCCACGGCCAGCATCTCCTCGAGAGCGGCTTCCGTTTTTCTCATTTCCGCTTTTGTGCTCAGTCCCGTGAAAAAATCCCATTGCAACGAAATACCTGCGGTCCAGTTCTCCCTGTCTCTCTCAAATGCTAGAGATTCGTCATCGACATAATATTTCATCCGGGCATCCACCCGGGGAAGATACTTGGAACGGGACATATCCATGGCCATGCGGGATTGAATGATTTGTTCCCTGACCTGTCTCAACTCCGGACGGTGCTCCATGGCATAAACAAGGCCGGCCCGGTACCCGGATGGAAATTCCTTCGGGGTATCCTCTTCCCCCTTCAAGGTGAGGGGAGTGTCCGGATCCAGTCCCAGGAGGTTGGCCAGGGCTGCCATGGAAAGGCTCAAATTGTTATCGGCCCTGACCAGGTCTTCTTCGGCCTGGGCCAGGTGCACACGCAACGAAAGGACATCAGACCGGAGGACCCCTCCCGCCTCAAAACGGACCCGCATGATCCTCAACTGGGTCTTGACCGTGGCCACGGATTCCCGGGCGATCTGGATGTACTCCCGGGTGGCCAACGTGTTGAAATAGGCCTGGATCACGGATGCAATCAGGGCGTTTTCCACGGTTTCCCGATTCAGCTGGTTGATCTTTAGACCCGTCTCGGCCATCATTCTACGGAGCACATCGCGTCCTCCATTGAAAAGGTTGATTCTGCCCTGTATCCCCAGTTCATAATTCTCAAACCACCCCGGATCGTTGAAATCGACCTGGGACGGCAGCTTCCTTTGATCGATGGTCTTGAAAAGGTAGGCAGAGGGCGCGTCTCCCTGCAGATACTCGCCGTAAGCGCAGAGCACGGGCCAAAACGAGGCCAGCGCCTGGTCGATCATCGCCTCTGATTGGTGAATACGGGCAACAGCCTGGTCGATCTTCGGGTTATTGCCGAGTGCAAATTTAACGGCATCCTTCAAACTCAACGGGCCTGAAAGGAGGACGACATCGGTATCAACTGTTCCCGGGGCACCCGACGAAGTAAGAGACTTCTTTATCCCATAGGTTGACTTGATCTGCTCATAAGAATACTTCTCTTTTGAGGCGCAGCCCCAAAAACACGAGGTCCACACAGAGAGAAGAACGACAACAGAAAAAGGGATGGCCCTTCGCACGTTATCCATAAGAGGATTCCAAGCCTTTCATTGGATTAGTAATAGTATAGTGATGACCGGTGAAGGGTTCGTGGCTTAAGTCATTTTTTCGGTGCTAGACAGGTCGAACCAATTGATTTCTTCTTTTACTTTTAGGTAATCAAAAATGCCGCCTCATGGCAACAGAAAATTCGGTAAAACAAAGCAAAACGGCCGCTTGCCCCGAGACCTCCGCCCCATCCAAACAGGCACTCGGATATTTCCGCCCTTCCCTGATCCCGAATGCCGGGACAGCACCGGTACAAATTCCCTGTCTATATGCGGTTGACCCCTAAAACTCCATCTGATAGCTTGTGCCCGTTGGAGAGTTCTTCCCCTTAGGCCCTCGTTTTTGAAAAGAGATTGGCATGACCCAGAACCTTTTTTTCAAAAGACTAAACTCATACTAAACTCATACTAAAACAGCAGGCAGGAGATGGGCCGATGAACAAAGTCGCCGGCGGACTTGATGTCTTCAGAGATGATTATTGGAAGAAACTGAAGGATTGCAGACTGGGATATCTCTGCAACCAGGCCTCCCTGGATGGCCGTCTCAGACCGGGAAAGCAGGTCATCGCGGAACGTCTGCCCGGACGCCTCAAGGCCCTCTTCGGCCCGCAGCACGGATTCGGCGGTGAAGATCAGGACAACATGGTCGAAACGGATCATGCCCGTGACAGGGCATTGGGTATCCCCGTTTTCAGTCTCTACTCCCGGATGAGAGAACCTTCCCCGGAGATGCTCGAATTGATCGACATCCTGATCATCGACCTGCAGGATGTGGGCACACGGGTCTACACATTTGCCTCCACCATGCTCAACTGCCTCAGGGCCTTTGCCAGGGCGCGGAAAAAAGTGATCATATTCGATCGACCCAATCCCTTGGGAGGCGAAATCGTGGAAGGGAACCTCCTGAAGCCCGATCTTTATTCCTTTGTGGGCTCTTTTTCGATCCCCATACGCCATGGATTGACCATGGGTGAATTGGCGGGACTTTTTAATGAAGTCTTTGATATAGGATGCGATTTGGAGGTCGTGCGGATGAAAGGGTGGTCTCGGCGGATGCTATGGCAGGAAACCGGTTTGAGATGGATCATGCCTTCCCCCAACATGCCTCTCTTTGAGACGACCCAGGTTTATCCGGGTCAGGTCATATGGGAGGCCACCAATGTATCCGAAGGCAGGGGCACCTGCCGTCCCTTTGAGATTTTCGGTGCCCCCTACCTTGATACACATTTCATCAAACAACATTTAGATCAGGATGTGATCCGGGGATGTGATCTTCAAGAAATAACCTTCCGCCCGACCTTTCACAAATGGCAGGGCGAAATCTGCCACGGATTCATGATTCATATCATGGATCCGAAGGTCTACCAACCCTATCTCGCCACCCTGGCTCTGCTTCAGGCGGTAATGGCTCTCCACGGACGGCAATTCCAGTGGAAAGAGCCTCCCTATGAGTACGAATTCGAAAAGTTGCCGATCGATTTGATATTAGGTGATTCTAACCTGAGAAGGGAGATAGAAATGGGGGAGAACCTAGTTCGAATCAAGCAAAATTGGATCGCCGAACTTCAAAACTTTTTGGTGCAACGAGAACCTTATCTTCTCTATGACTGAAGACCTCCGGACTCTTGGCGTCCGGTTGCTCAAACAATCATCCCCTGACATCAATTCATCCGCTTCCTTGTTTGTCGGGCTCCCAAAAAACCGGAGGCGCCGACCCTCGCAAGGACAGGAAAATTATAATAGAAAAGAGCCACTTCCACCCTCACACATCGCTGGAGAACGCTTCTGAGTGGTCCGAAAAATTCCAATACCCTGCAATCCTTTACGGCCATACACGGGTTACTTTTTCTGTCCGCCGCTGATCCACTTGTCAATGGCCTCTTTGTCGAATCGCCAGACACGTCCAATCCTTATTGCGGGGATTTTTCCTTCCGCAGCATATTTACAGATCGTAATTTCATGCAACTTTAAATACTTTGCCAATTCCTTAGTCGTCATTATTTGGGGCATGTTCAACTCCTTAATATTATTTTCTAATTTTGATTGCTAATCATTCAGGTTGTATTATTATTTGTAATACCTAAAACCTATGAAGTCAACAGAAAACTGTTAACAGTAAATAAAAGTATCTTATCTTGATAAATTTAATTTGGATTGCCTATCCCCAAGCTTCATTCTAAAAAATTAAGGATAATCGTAAGTTATGAAACGCAAAAGTCTTTTGACGCTTAGCCTGATTTGTCTGATCAGCTTGTCGTTGACGCCCTCTCATGACAGCACCGTGAAATGGGTATATGACGGTGACACCATCCTTCTCACGACCGGGCAAAGGGTCAGATATTTGGGTATTGACGCCCCGGAAATGGGACACAAGGGGAAAAAGAACGACTACATGGCCTGCGCTTCAACGGCTCTCAATCGGCGCCTGGTTGGGAAGAGGCGGGTGAGATTGGTATTCGATCAGGTAAGGCGCGACAGGTACGGCCGCCTCCTTGCCTATGTATACCTCCAAAATGGGGATATGGTGAATGCCGTCCTGGTGCGGAAAGGCCTCGCCCATGTCATGGCCCAAAAACCCAATCTCAGGTATTTTTCTCTCCTGTTGGAAAACCAGAGGAAGGCGATGAAAGAAAAAATCGGTATTTGGTGCAGGGCGCCTCAGCCCCCCGAAAGACACTACCGCGGGAACACTCAGTCATTCCGTTTTCACAGGCCCTCATGCCCGTTTTCAAAAGACATGCACCCCCGTCACCTGATAATATTCAAAAATCGGTATGACGCACTCTGGAAGGGCTACAGTCCCTGTCGCCGATGCAAACCCTGAACACCGTGGACGTTCTTTCGCGAGGTACCTGGAACCGTTTGCACCTATCCTTGAAAAACCGACTTTTTGATCACTGCCTTGTCGTAGGCACCCATGATATCCCGTCTCGTGAGAATACCCAGCAGCTTTTGAGGATCATCGGGGGAAACAACGGGAAGAATGGAAAAATCCTTTGAGGTAATTTTCTCGAGTGCATGATACAGGTTGTCGTCGATGGAGATGGTCACGACATTCGGCGTGGCCAGTTCCTTGGCCACCACCAAATCCTCCAGGTCTTTGTCATAGGCCACATCGTGATAATCAAGAAATGACAGGATTCCGGAAAGACGACCGTTTTCATCCACTACTGGAAAACTGTTGTATTTACTCTTACTTATCCTTTCGGCCAACTTTCCAAGGGTCAGATTCTGCTGAATGGTTTCCACCTGAGGATTCATGGCCCCCTTAACGGGAATGGATCTCAGGACATTGACCTCTTTTCCGGCCCTGATGTTAATCCCTCGCCTCGACAGCTTTAGCGTGTAGATCGATTCCTTGAAAAGTTGGCCGCTCGCGACGGAGCTGATGATACAGGCAATCATCAGAGGGAGGATAATCTTGTAATTTCCGGTCAACTCAAAGAGGATCAATATGGCACTCAACGGGCCATGCGTGGTGCCGCCCACCACGGCCCCCATACCGACAATGCTATAGGCACCGGGAGAGGCGGTGATATTTGGAAAAATCGCATGGACAACGGACCCGAAAAATCCGCCAGCCATGGCCCCAAGGAACAGGGACGGTGCGAAAATCCCACCCGAACCTCCTGACCCGATAGTGATGCTGGTCGCCAGGATCTTAAAGATGATGAGTATAAACATGAGACCCCAGGAGAGCTTTTCCACGAGGGCCAGATCGATGGCCGGGTAGCCCACGCCCAAGACTTGGGGAAAGAAAAGGGCAATACACCCGAGAATCAGCCCACCGACGACCGCTTTCAAGTATTCCGGGAATTTGATGCGGTCAAAGAGATCTTCCATACGATAGAGGGTGGAGGTAAAAGCCACCGAGACCAAGGCGCAAAAGAGGCCCAGAACCACATAGAGAAAAAATTCCCAGGGGCTGACGAGTTGGTAAGCGGGAACGATAAAGGCCGGGGCATTGCCCAGAAAATGGCGAGATACGGCCGTCGCTGATACGGCGGAGATCACGATGGGACTGAATGTGGCCAGTCCGAAATCGCCGAGGACAATCTCGAGGGCAAACATGGCGCCGGCTATGGGCGCATTGAAGGTAGCGGCTATACCGGCCGCCGCCCCGCAGCCGACCAATGTTCTGATTCTGTTGGCCGAAATCTTGAGCACCTGCCCTATGGAAGACCCGATGGCGGACCCTATTTGAACAATCGGTCCTTCCCTCCCTACGGACCCTCCGGTCCCGATGCTGATGGCGGAGGCGAGAGTTTTTATGAAAACGACTCTTTTCCTTATCACTCCCTTTCGAAGGGCAACGGCCTCCATGACCTCCGGGACCCCGTGGCCTTTTGCTTCACGAGCAAAAAAATAGACGAGAGGACCTACCAAAAGCCCCCCGGCCGCAGGAACCCACACTTTCAAGTACCAGGGTAGTGCCAGGGCCATCTCAAGGAGGTTGGATCCTTTGCCATAAGAAACGGACTGAAAAAAATCGATGAGATATCGGAAGCCGATCGCACCAACGCCACCGGCCAAGCCGACAAATGTTGCCAGCATGGCCATGGTGGCTTGTTCGTTCTTTGTAAGGACTGAAAAGATCGAGGATAGTTTTAAAGACTGCTTTTGTTTCACTTTAATTCAGATGGGTACTATTGATCCATTATTTCATGGTTTTGAGTCTTTTTTGAGCGATCTTAGCCTCATTAGACTTGGGATACTTTTGGATGATCTTCTTTAGTAAAAGCCTGGCACTTGTCTTGTCCTTGATCTCCCAGAAGGCCAGGGATTGCCTCAACAAGGCGTTCGGCACCTTGTTTCCCTTGGGATAGTTCTTGATCACCTTCTGGAAGGCCAGAATAGCCTGCTCATACTGCTTGAGAGCCATATGACTTTCACCAATCCAGAACTGCGCATTGTCGGCGCGGTCTGATTTTGGATACCGCTTCAGAAAATCCTTAAACCCATCCATGGCCGACTCATACCGTCCTTCCTTGTAGGCGGTCAGAGACTTATCGTAAAGGCCTATTTCCTGGGCCTTCGGATCTACTGTGGCCTCAGCCGGCAACGACGCGGACGGCTCTTCCTTTTCAGGGAGCGCCTCTCCTTCCGGTACCATAGTGGGAGCCGTGGATTCAAGCCCCAGGTACTCCTGGTGCCGCTTGACCTCAGCTTCCAATATCCCTATTCTTCGGGACAAATTTTCCACGGTGGTCTTCAGGACATCCTGCTCGCCCAGGTCCCTTTCGACCGTGCGTTTGATAATGTTTTCGTTGTCCTCCGTCCGACCGGAGAGATTTGTCACCTCGCTTCTCAACTCATCTATTTCCAGTCTTACCGTCTTCTGATTGGTTCGGATTTGGTCGAGTCTCGCCTCCAGATCAGTCGTGAGGGTCGTGTTCATGGTCTCCTGGATTTGTGTGACTCGTCTGTTGAGGGCATTTATCTCGTCATTGAGAATAGTCATTTCCCTGTCATAGACGCAAGATGGGAGAATAAGCAGAGCAGAGACAAGGACAGGCAGACAATATTTAAAAAAACTTTTATTGATCCATCCAGTATTCATTTTATCAATCACACCCTCTAACGGAACGGGAGCCGACCTGTTGGAAAGGTCGGCTCACCTTGTTGATTCATCCATGATTTTCGGTATGACCTGTACCGCAGCTCAGGCCTCTTCACTGGAGAGGACCGAAAATCTGTGGCGTCCTGCAGGTGACACCTATTCCGTAACCTTACATTCATCCCGTCGGTTTTTCGCCCATGCCTCTTCGCTGTGGCCGGGATCGGCGGGCCTTTCCTCACCGTAGCTCACCGTAGAGATCCTACCGGAGGAAACCCCAACGGCGTTGAGATATTTCATGGCTGCATTAGCCCTTCTTTCGCCCAAGGCCAAGTTGTACTCACTGGTTCCTCTTTCATCGCAATGACCTTCGATACGCACCGAGTAATCTGTGTGGGCCTTGAGCCAGGCGGCCTTCTTGTCCAGTATGGCCCGCGCCTCGGGTTTCAACTCGGATTTATCGTAATCGAAATAAATATGTCCGGACTCGAATGCCTGGACCTCCATGAGAAGCTGCTTTCGCTGTCTCTCCAAATCAGCCAAGTTGTCATCATCTGGAGCTGGTTGAACAGGAGGTGCTGGTGGGGTGACTTCCTTTACGACCGGCGGAGCGGGCTTGACCGGTTCTTCCGATACGATTCCTTTTTTTGCGCAAGACGTCATAGTTAGAAGTGAAGCACCACAAAATGCCAAGACTACCAAGACGGTCATCATTTTCTTCATCATTCTGCTCTTACCTCCTGATTTCAAAAATTTATTTAATTCAAAGACTCGTAAAATTCAAATAGCGCCCCTTCAAATTATATGTTTTTATCATCCTATCACTAGTATTTCAAGGATTTAGATCGTTTTAAATTCCTTTTTTTATAATTAACCCCGTGCAGCATGATTTTCTGTGGGCCCGAGACCTGTACATCCCATATAAAAATGCCATCCGTTTTTTCAATCCATGCCCTAAAACGGGGACCAGGACGGAGATGTCTGATCTCCCTTTAAGGAGGAAATTCTTCGCTGGTTCTGACCATTGGCATTCATGAGGTAAAGCTGATACCTGCCCGTCCGATTCGAACTGAACAGCAAATATCTGCCATCGGGAGACCAACAGGGTTCTTCATTTTTCCCCTGACCGTCCGTCAATTGTCTCAAATTACTGCCATCCGCGTCTATAGTAAAAATGTCGATAACCCCGTTATTCACCCCCGAAAAGGCGATGCGGTTCCGCGCAGACCATGAGGGGGACTGATTATATTTTAATGTCGGTTCGAAGGTAAGCCTTTCTTCCTTTCCGGAACGCAACTCGCGCAAATAGATCTGGGGGGATCCGGATCGGTCAGAGACAAAGGCGATTTTCTTTCCATCAGGAGAAAAGGTGGGTGAGACATCAATGCCCCAATGTTTGGTGAGCTGTTTGATCACCTTCCCTTTCAGATCAATCCGGTAGATATCGGGGTTTTTTCCATGGCTCAGAACCAGGGCCGCGCTCTTTCCATCCGGAGCCCAGGAGGCCCCGATATTCAAGCCCGTTCGGCCGGAAATCCGTTCGATCTTTCCGGATTTCATGTTTTTTAAATAAAGCATGGCCCCGTCTTCCTTGAATGAATTGTATAGTATCTTTAGACCGTTAGGGGACCATCGGGGAAAAAGGGCGATACTCTTGTCGGATGTGATTCTCTTGATATTTTGTCCATCTACGTCGCACAAGTAAATCTCTTTGTGGCCCGTTGCCGTCCCCACAAAGGCCACCCTGGAAAGGAACATCCCCTTTTGTCCGGTCAATGCGTGGATAATTTCGTTGGAAAGGCGGTGCATCAAGGCTCGATGTTCGAGACGTTTCCCGAGAAATCTCTTTCCAAAAATTTGACGTCCTCTAAAAACATCGTACAGCCTGGCCTCCACCTCCAGGCTTCTCCCGATAAAGCTGTAACGCCCTTCCAGAAGGAGATCCGCCCCAATGACAGACCAGTCTCGCAGTTGGACACCGCTCGAAGTCGACGGTCCGCTGTTTCCCCCCAGGAAAGCTTGCTTCTCCATGGGAGTGAAATACCCGCTCAAATCCAGATCGTTGGATACTACCCCGGGCAATGCCGAGTCAAACTCGGGGTGTGTCTTGCCGCCCGAAAGGTTCTGAAAATCAGGAATCGCGATCTTGATCCGCTGGATGGAAGGGGCATTAATATCGATGAAGATCCTTCCAAAGACCTGCGTGGGCATAACGGATTGGACCCCCAGCAAAAGGCCCAGTCCAATAAAAAGACTAAAAATTTTCAAGATCTTTGAGGTTGAAATTGATTTCGAATTCTTCATAGCTTTTCCTGTAGGTTTCGGGGAACGGCGGCAGGGGATCCGACCGCTCGATGGCCTTGATAACGGATTGATCAAAGATGTCGCTGTTCGAAGTTTTGGTAAACCGCGTCTTCAGGACGGTCCCGTCCGCTTTGACCCTTAAAACCACAACGGCCTGCAGAGCCCTTGAATCTCCCAGGGCTACCGGATAGGCCCAATTTGATTTGATCCAGCCTTCCACCTCCATCTGGTAGATCTGCATGGGAATCCCGGTGGACGGGGACCCACCCGATGCTCCCGTGCCCGTTCCGGTTGAGACGTTTTTTTCCAATTTGGAAATGGCCCTGTCGACATGAGACCGATTATCGGTCTTAACCTTTCTTTTAATCTTCGAAATGGCCCGGTCGATCATCTGTGTAGCCGTTTTTTTCGGCTTTTTCACAGGGGATGTCTTTTTCTTGACCGTCCTTTTGGCGATGACAAGGGGTTTGGTCTTCTTTTTCGGTGCCTCGATACGCTTTGCCGGGGTATCCTTCTTGATGGCAGGCCCGGGCTTTTTGGTTTTTGCTGGTTTTGTTACTGTAGGTTTTTGTATACCTCCTCCGGGCATTTCAACGAGATTGACTTCATACACAATGCCCTCGAAATGCCTTCTATGGGGCAGTGACTCAGGGACAAAAAGGAAGATCGAAAACACGGCCAGATGAAAGAGGACAGAAAGAATGAGAGTGGGGCCCCATCGCATTTCCGTGTAACTGTCCGCTTTTTCAAATTCTACGGCCGTCATGACGCGCTCACTCAAAAGTAAAAATGTGGTTCTCAGAGCCAAATGCGCCGCCCACCACACTTTCGGCGGGAGAAGAAGGCGGTTGGCGGACGGTCTTCTTGTCTTCAGGCCCTGAACCGGCTATGACACATCCCGGGGTTCACCCTAACGTTGCAACTTTAGGGTTTATTCCAGGGGCTCTGTTACCATTCCCAATTTGTCAATACCTGCCCGTTTCGCCCCGGCCATCACCTCGATCACAAATCCGTAAGGGACGTCCTTGTCCGCCCTCAATAAGACTTCTTTGTTCTTGCGGTACTTGAAAATGCTCTTGACCTTGAGTTCAAGATCCTCCAGGTTTATTTTGTGTCTTTCGAGAAAGATCTCCCTTTTTTTGTTGATGCTCAGGATCATCGGATCTTCCTTCGTTTTGATACTCTTTGTCGTGGTTTGAGGCAAATTGACCTCGACCCCCTGCATCATCATCGGAGCAGTCACCATGAATATGATCAGAAGGACGAGCATCACATCCACAAGGGGTGTGACGTTGATATCCGACATAAAATTTTTACCATTGCCACCGTTGGGTACCATCTGGCAATCAGCTCCGCAATGCTTCGGCCCTGAGGCCTGTTGGTGAATAAAAAATCAGTCCTTTTTAGGCGCGGCTTTCTTTTTAAACACTTGCCTTTCAAGGAGATTCAGAAAGTCGGAAGAAAAAGTATCCATCTCGGACCTGGCCACCATAGCCTTGTTATTGAAATAGTTGAAGGCGACAACCGCCGGGATGGCGGCCGCCAAACCTGCAGCCGTGGCGATAAGCGCCTCTGATATTCCCGGAGCGACCACGGCCAAACTGGCCGAACCCTTCATTCCAATGCCCCTGAAAGACTGCATGATCCCCCACACCGTACCAAAAAGGCCGATAAAGGGTGCGGTATTACCGGTGGTTGCCAGAAAGGACAGCGCCCGTTCCAACCGGTTGCCCTGCTGAATCGATGTCTTTTTCAAGGTCCTTTCTACATTATACAGCAGGGTCTGCATGGCCGATCCCCAGTCCTCCGATGCTGGAACCTGCTGGATCTTTCCGATTCTTTTCAGCTCAGCATACCCGGATCTAAAAAGATGTGCAACAGGGCTTGCCCTCAGATCATCACATTCTTCCTTGATCTTCTCCAGGGCCGTATCTTCCCAGAAAAGGTCAAAAAAATACTCCGTTTCCTGTTTTGCCCTGCGGAAAAGCCGCCATTTCAAAAAAATGATGGCCCAGGAAACGAGAGAAAACAGAAAAAGGATGGCCATAACAAACTTGACCATTAATCCTGCATGGAGAATCATCTGTATGACATCGTTAGCGAATGCTGCATCCATAAAGATCGCTCCAGAAAAAACTCGTGAAAAATAAATAGAGATTGCGCCCTTATAAAGGCCGTTAAATGAAAATCAATACCCCAAAACGCGATGTCCTCTTTCTATAATTACAGAGCTTGCCTTGCAAGAATTATTTACGAACCGACCACGATAGGATGTATAGATCCCTGTCTCCGCTCGCTATAAATAGTGGGTTTCCATCCGCGGAGCCCTACGCTACGGCCTGACCACATATCCGCCTCCCCTGACTGAAGGCAGGGCACTTCACTCCTTGCCCTAGTAAAGAATCCCGGCACAGAGAAACATCCCCTGATCATTCCCCTCGAATGGACCGTCGCAATGGCAAGAAAAGTGACCAAAGCCCGCCCTGGTGCGACGTGTTCATATGACTGATACGGCCTGTGCATCAAGCCAAGCTTATCTTTTTGAGCATGGCTTATTGCTTATCGGTCTGGGCCAGGGCTTCAAGTGACTGACGTCAAAGTGTCTGTTCAGCCCTTCACATAGAAAATGATTAAAGCCGCTAGCCTCAGTAGCATGGGGTCACTTCAAACCCATTCCAAAAGCACGTCGAAGCTTATGATCGTTGACCTGGCGCCTTATGAACGCGGGAATCTTCGACGGTCGTTTCGTGGCCTCCCCATTGAGCGGGATTTTTCGCCGCAGGGTCTCACCCCAAGTTTGAAGGGTTATTTGCAAGAGGCGTGCCTTTAAAAAGGCATTCGGCATGATATACGAATCAGGCGGTGGATTTAGAAAACTTGGGGGAAGGCGAAACGGAAGGACCACCCACAAGCGACGGCTTTCGGGCGCCTGTGGGTGAACCTTCCAACCGGGACAATACAGGACCTAGGATTTTTTCTTTTTGAAGATATTGTTGAATAATTTATCATCTGATTTCAAGCAACTCTTTTGCATCTTGATATAGTCCTCCAGCAATTTCTTGCCCTTTTCGGTCAGATGGGATCCCTGCTTTCGGTTTGTATCGACGATTCTCTCCTCAGCGGCCGCTTCCGTGGCCTTGATCTTGCTCCAGACGGCCTTATAGGACATCTTCATGATCTTGGAGGTCTGGTTTATGGAACCCGTCCTTTCGATGTTTTCAAGGATTTCTCTTCGGCCTTCCCCAATGATGATTTTTCCGTTCTCGTTAACGATCCAATGCCTTGATTTCAAACATAGCGTTGCCATTTTTCCCCTCCCCTTAACTAGTTATAACTGTTCAGGATGTTTAGACTGTAGGCTAAAGGCTATTAGTTTCCGATGGGAAGTCAACCCATACATTTCTTCTTTGGGGAATTCCCTGGTTGCTCGATATGTGATCACGCATATTCCCTTCCTGTGGTACCTCACCGCCTATATGCCTACAGCCGAAATACCTACAGCCTATCTAGCTGAGTAGTTACAAATATTTTTCAGCCATAAGTCCGGTCTACCGCCACAGGGCAACCGCTTAACCCACTTCTCGCCAGAATTCACCGCTTTTTGAAGGATCGTATCCCCCAAGCGCAACCACCCTGTCCCGAAATCCCTGTGACCTTACAGTCTCCATGAGGGTCACGATATTGGGATTGTCTAACATTTCGGAAGGAACGATAAGATCATATTGTTCCCGCTCGATGGGGACAAAATCCAGATCAAGGGCTTTTGCCGCGGCAAAGATGCCCATCCCGCAGTCCGCAGCGCCGCTGAGGACATCGACCGCCACGGCCATGTGAGTAAATTCATCGTGATCATAACCCCTTATGGAATCAGGCGTGATGCCCAGCTGTTCCAGTTTGTAGTCAAAAAGGACACGTGTACCCGCGCCGGCCTGACGATTGACAAAAGACACGTCTTCGCAGCACAAATCCTCGATGCCTTTGATACCCTTGGGATTGCCCTTTGCCACCATCAGGCCCTGGTCCCTCAGGACGAGATGAAAGACGCTGACCTTGACTCCCTTGACGTACCGCTTGATGTAAGAGATATTATATTCTCCGGTCTCCGTGTCAAGGAGATGAGAACCTGCCATATGACAAGTCCCCTTTCTAATGGCCATGAGCCCTCCCAGACTGCCCACATTCCCGGAAGAAATGCGAATATTATGCCCTCTCCGCCTGATTTCGTCGGCAATGACATCAATGCTCATGTCATGGCTTCCGATAATAGAAACCGTGTTGACAACCTCATCCTCTTCGACCAGAAGTTCCGCCTCCAACTCTTCTTCCTGCGTGATGCCTTCAGAGAGAGCCGGGATCTGCAGGATTCCCTCGGACCGCGTCAGTGTGGTGATGGAACCGGCCGCCCGGGGTAGAGGCGTTGCCACCGTCTTGTCCCCGACCTTTCCGATATTCACGCGCAAGAATTCTTCGATGCCCAGTTTGGAAGGAATATCCCTGGTCGGCCGCACACGAACGGTCGTCTTTTTTGGTGGCCGCATGCCTTGAAGCCCGAAGAGCAATGGCCGGACAAACTGTCTGAAGGAAAGCGTTGCCGAAACCGTATAACCCGGATTGCCGATCACGGGCTTATCGTTGATCACACCGAGTATAGTCGGTTTTCCGGGCATCATGGCTACGCCATGGACAAGAACCTCTCCCATCTCTCGGATAATCGCCGCCGTATAATCCTTGCTGCCCGCCGAGGATCCCGCATTGATGAGAACCACGTCCATATCCGATTCAACGGCCTCCTTCAGGGCCTGACGGATATTTGCTTCGACGTCGGTGACGATGTCGTGTATGAACGGTTCGCCCATACATTCCCGCACAAGACCGGCAAGAATGAGCGAATTATACTCGACGATCTGTCCCTTTTTGAGCTGATCCTGCGTCTGGATTTCGCGAAGGTGAATGAGTTCGGATCCCGTTGGAATGATGGCGACCTTGGGTCTTCGCCAGACTTTCAACGAAAAGATCCCGGCCGAGACCAGCGCCCCGATGTCGTAAGGCCGAATGCGGTGGTCCTGCGGGAAAAGCAACTGGGTGGTGACGATATCCTCTCCCACCTTTCGGATGTTCTGCCAGGGATAAGAGGGAGAACGAATCTCCACGTTCTTTTCATCCTTCTGGTGAACTTTTTCCACCATGATCACCGAGTCATACTCTTCCGGGAGGGCCTGACCGGTATTGATCCAGAGGGCGTCCCGATCGATTTCCAGGGTTTTCGGATGTCTTTCGTTGGTTCCGTAAGTGTCTTTTGCCCGGACGGCAATACCGTCCATGGCCGCCGAGTGGTAGGTAGGGGCGGAAAACCTGGCGAAAACGGGTTCCGCCGTAATTCTTCCCAGAGACTCTTCTACCGAAATTTCCTCTGGCACGGTTCTCCGAGTCTGATCAAAACGGGACCGGAACAACTCCTGAGCCTCTTCGAGACTCTTCATTTTCAGATAAATGTTTCTCTTTTTCAAAGGAATACTCCTTTCATTTCTCTTTTTGAAGAACAAGATCTTTTTTCTCGGTAAAACATTCAGGTCCCTAGGCCCCGGCGTTGGTTGCACCCCTAATGGGGAACGAGAGTTACAAGTGAACTAAAGTGTCACTTTAGTCACTCCTACAAAATCATCACCTGAACGATCTGATCCTGGTAAAGCCCCTCGGTGTTTCTGTCCACACGGACCAATCCGTCGGCCTCAACCAGGGTGGAGATGAGGCCGGATTTCCCGAAAATGGGGTCGGCTATCCAACCCTTGTCGCTTTTTTGCAATCTGACCCGGATATAGTCATCTCTTCCGCTGGCAGACTCGATGTTCCGACTCAATTTGGCCGCGGCCGTCCGCCGGTCGCCTTCAAAGGGATGCGCCTTTCCTGCGAGCTTTGCCAGAAAGGGGGTCAGGAAGACTTCCGCCACGACCATGGCCGATGCCGTGTGGCCCGGTAGGCCGAAAATGGCGCAAGGTCCGGTCCTGGCGACAATGGTCGGTTTACCCGGGCTGATGGAAATGCCGTGAACCAGAATTTCCATGGAATCGAAGGATTCGAAAACCTTCACGGTCAAATCCCGTGTACCGACGGAACTCCCTCCCGATATCCAGACCGTATCCGCTTCGCGGAGGCCTTTTTCGACCATCCCCCTGAGTTTGTCGAAGTCATCCCCGCACAGCCCCAAAGGAACGGGCTCCGCCCCTTTTTGCAGACAAAAAGCGCTCAGGGTGTACGTATTGATGTCACGCACCTGCCCCGGTTCAGGGTTTTGATCCAGGGGAATCACTTCATCCCCCGTGGAGATGATAGCGACTCTGGGTTTTCGATAAACCGGCACTTCCGACAGGCCCAAGCCCGCCATGGCTCCCAATTCCTGAGGCCTCAAAATGCGCCCTTTTTCAAGGACCAGGCCGTCTTTCTTTATGTCATCATCAAATTGAATGACATTTTCCTGGGGTGAAATAGCACGGCTCACTTCAATGGTCTTCTCATCCAGAGCATGACAGTATTCGATCATCACGACGCCGTCGGCCCCTTCAGGGAGCATGCCACCCGTTGAGATCCTGACGGCTCGCCCCGATTCGACCTTTATTTTGGGAACCCGGCCCATAAACACCTCGCCCGACACGTCAAGAAAGGCAGGGAGGCTTTCGGTCGCGCCGAAGGTGTCTTTGGCCCTTACGGCGTATCCGTCCATAGATGATCTTGGAAAACCCGGCAGGTTTTCGGGGGAGACGATATCCCGGCATAGAATTCTGCCGAAGGCCCTGTCAAGAGGGATCGTTTTGTCTCCGACCGGCTCAAAACTGTCAATAATACCCAATACTTCTTCAGTTGTCTTGACTTTGAAAAACAATTTACGATGCTCCTTGATTTTCAGAAAATATATGAGTTTAGCGTTTTAAAAATGCAGACGCGGAAGAGACAGGAACCCCGGCTGCGCATGGAAGGATAGGGTTTTCTGGAAAAAACGAATTTTTCCCTCATGCGAACGGTATCTAATTTTCATATCATGAGTGATATAAATCCTCAATAGATATGTCTCGGCCCAAATCCAACGCCTAATTTGAATATCATGTCTGAGATCAGGATATTTTGGGGAATTCCTGATCACCAGCAAGGTATTAATGTCAGCAAGTTGATCTTGCTTTTAAAATAACTTTAGACCATAATCTCCGATCTGTGAGGAGGAACGAGACTGTGAAACCTAACCCTACATATGTGAAACACACCTACTGGCTTTCGAAAACAGAGGAAAGCGGATTAAGGAAGGAACTCGAAGGCCGCGGGATCAAATTGAAATCGGCAAAAGGCATCGTATGCACGCCCCTGGACGAAATCAACAAAATAGCCAGCGTCGCACCGGACGTATGGGATGACACCTGTTCCAGGCAGGGCAGCTGGTACAGGGAGTCCGACAAAAACGGGCTATACCTCGTGATTAGTTCCTTTGATCTCGAGGGCTACGAAAACAGGAAGGCGGCCACAATTACAAAATCGGATTTTGTCCCACAGCGCTCCGCGAGCCCTGATGAAAAAAAGGGCATGATTCATGATCCCTCTTTTGAGGACAAAGTGCCCTCTGCCTGGTCCGAGGTAGAAGATTTGGAGAAACGCATCTATCTCAGATGGGCCAAAAGGTTGGGATCGGATGTGGCGGATTATGATTTTCTCTATCTGTCACACACCGCCAATCATGCCAACTTTCTCAACCCTCGATTTTTTATTGAAAAGGACCATCGGATCATCCCTTACTCTATTGATCGCAGTGCCCATCTCTGCTCGTGCTGCATCGAACTCTTCCAGGTCATAGGGTCGACGTACCGCGAAAAGCTGGTCCGACCGTGCCCCGGGGCCTGCATCTATGCGCGTCTGGAACCTGATCAGTATCTTTTGGTGAAAAAACCGGAGGATTAGGGGTAGATTTAAAAATTAAAGGCCCTGAAAGGCGCCTTGCTTTTTTGCCGATCCCGCCTTCGCAGCCCGAATGATAAGGTGCCACCGCCATTTTGGCCGGCCGCCTTCGGGCAGAAGGCCCTCTGAAAAAAGGCTCGAGGGAGGGGGCCTGTTTGCAGCATCTTATCCATGGGCAAAGCTCCCGCCTCCGAGATTAAGTGGTCATTTTCACCACCCGTCACGCTAACGCGTGCCTAGAGACACGGAGCCCAGAGAAGAAAAAACCCTCAGCGGCTGCGCCGCAGGGTTTGATGGCCTGCAGGGCCTAGTCCTTTTTACTTTCCGACCTCTCAACGGAAAGTAAAAAAAAATTAACCTCCGTGTCCTCAGTGCCTCTGTGGTGAGTCAGTTATGCATACACGTCGACACCTCAATTTAGTGTCCCTCCCCAGATATGCGGTTTTTTTGAAGACATAACACCGACAATCGATTGTGGAACATCAGAAATGTTTCAACGGGGCCTTGCCGATGGCAAATACGTTGAATCCCATATCGAAAAGCCTCTTGTGGTCCAGGACATTTCGGCCGTCAAAAATAAAGGCGGGTCTGACCATGGCGTCGAGAATTTTCTTGTAGTCCAAATCTTTGTAAAGATCCCACTCTGTGAGCACGGCGATGGCGTGGGCCCCCCGGGCCGCCTCATAGGGATCGCTCTCAAAAGTCAAACCGTTTTTCACATCCCCCAGATCCACCTTGGCATTTTCCAGTGCCTTTGGATCTGAAACCACAACCTGCGCCTTTTCCTCCAGCAATCCTCTGGCCACATAGATCGCAGGTGATTCACGCGTATCGCCCGTATTGGCCTTGAAGGCAAAACCGAGGAGTGCGATCCTCTTGCCGGCAACCGTGTTGAACATGTTGCTGAGCATGTTTTGGATGAATCGGGTTTCCTGCCATTCATTGATCCTGACCACCGATTCCCAGTATTCTGCCACTTCATGCAGGCCGTAGCTCTGGGAGATATAAACCAGATTCAGGATGTCCTTCTTGAAACAGGAACCACCGAATCCGACACTCGCTTTCAAAAAACTCGGCCCGATCCTGGCGTCCGTGCCGATGGCATAGGCCACCTCGTCGATATCGGCTTCGGTTTGTTCGCAGAGGGCGGAGATGGAGTTGATGGAAGAAATCCTCTGGGCGAGGAAGGCATTGGCCGTGAGCTTGGACAACTCGGAACTCCAGACATTGGACTCGATAATCCGCTCTGTCGGCACCCAGTTGGCATAGATATCCACGATGGTCTGTCTTGCCCGGATACCCTCGGGGGTCTCCCTCGATCCGACCAGAACACGATCGGGATTCAAGAGATTGTTGATTGCGGAACCTTCGGCCAGGAACTCGGGGTTCGAGAGGATTTCGAAATGGATGCCGTTTCTCTTGGCATTGAGGATTCTCTCCATGGCCGAAGCCGTGCGCACCGGTAGTGTGGACTTCTCGACGATGATCTTGCCGTCGCTTGAGTTTTCCAGAATCTGCCTGGCCGTTTTCTCCCAATATTGCAGATCCGCCGCCTTGCCGGCTCCCTGGCCGAAGGTCTTGGTCGGGGTGTTGACGGAGACGAAGATAATATCCGCCTCTTTGATTTCCCTTTCCACCTCGGTGGAAAAAAAGAGGTTTCGGTTTCGGGCTTCTTCGACCACCTCATCCAGGCCCGGTTCGTAGATGGGAAGATCGCCCATTTTCCAGGCCCGGATCTTCTCTTCGTTGATGTCCACCACCGTCACCTTGTATTGGGGGCATTTGGCGGCAATAACGGCCATGGTGGGCCCGCCTACGTAACCGGCGCCGATACAAAGAATCCGCTTTTCAAAACCCATGATGATTACCTCACAGATGATTAGAAGAAGGTTATATGAAGGTTCAAAGTTCAGGGTTCAGAGGTTCATAGTTCAAACGCTCAGTTGTAAGTTCTGGGCTTGTCCGCCTCTGGCGGATTGCCCCCAACGCATAACGCCGTGGTAGACAGGAAAAGGGGATCTCTGCGTGAGCTTTAATCTTTTCTTCATTTCAACATTCCACCATTCCCCTGTCATTTCAACTATCTTTTAACTTCTGAACCTCTGAACCATTCAACCTTTCGCCTTTCCCTTCCCCTCAAGTGCAGCGATCAGTCTTTTCCTACCCCTTCCAACCTTCCTCTCTTTTCCCTCCCAATTAACCAATAACCAATCGACGAATAACGTTATCTCCCTTTACTCTGAACCCTGAACCTCTGAACCCCGAACCTTTGAACCCCGAACCTCTGAACCCTGAACCCTGAACCTCTGAACCCCGAACCTCTGAACCTTTGAACCCCGAACCTCTGAACCCTGAACCCTGAACCTCTGAACCCCGAACCTCTGAACCTCTGAACCCTGAACCTCTGAACCTCTGAACCCTGAACCTCTGAACCCCGAACCTCTGAACCCTGAACCTCTGAACCCTGAACCTCTGAACCCCGAACCTTTGAACCCTAAACCCCATAAAACCCCAAATACCACTCAACAAACCTGTCGACCCCTTGCTGTATCGACATCGTGGGGGAATACCCTAAATCCTGAACCAGATCGTCCACATCGGCCCAGGTGGCAGGAACATCGCCCGGTTGCATAGGCAGGAAATTCTTTTCCGCCTCTTTGCCTAACGCCTTTTCTATGGCCTCGATGAATGCCATCAGCCCTACCGGGGCATTGTTGCCAATGTTATATATTCTGTAGGGCGCCCCTGAACGCGACGGATCAGGTGCCTTTCCGCTCCAATCCGGGTCTCCCTCGGGAGGTCTGTCCAGAACCCTCACGACACCGGTCACGATATCATCCACGTAGGTAAAATCCCTTTTCATCTCACCATGGTTAAAGACATCGATGGGTTTGTCTTCGAGGATGGCTTTCGTAAAAAGGAAAAGGGCCATATCCGGTCTTCCCCATGGGCCATAGACCGTAAAAAAACGGAGGCCGGTGCAGGGGACCCCGAAAAGATGGCTGTAAGTGTGGGCCATCAATTCATTTGATTTCTTGGTTGCGGCATAAAGAGAGATGGGGTGGTCCACGTTGTCGTGCGTTGAAAAGGGGTATTTCTCGTTTAAACCGTAGACTGAACTGGATGACGCAAATGCGAGGTGTTTTGTCCCGTGGTACCTGCAGCATTCAAGGATATTCAGGAAACCAACGATGTTCGCTTCGATATAACTGTGCGGGTTAGTCAGAGAATAACGGACCCCGGCCTGTGCGGCCAAATGGCATACCGCGTCAAACTTTTCCTCCGAAAAAAGTTTATCCATAGCCGCCCGATCTTCCAGGGTTATTCTCTTAAACCTGTAATTCGGATAGGCGGCACTCCGGACCATTTCACCCGCATCCGCCTTTCCGCGGTCTATGCCGTCTCTTTCCAGGCGACCGTACTTCAGGTTTACGTCATAGTAATCGTTGATGTTATCGATGCCAACAACGTCATCCCCTCTCTGCACCAGGCTTACGGCAGTGAACGAACCTATAAACCCGGCCGTTCCGGTCACCAGTATTTTCATTGCGTCCCCCCGGGAAACCTCTGTTTTCCCCGTACTCTATTCAAAGGAATGAAAAAGTCAAAGTGAATTTCGTAATAATGAGGCCATCACAAGGGCCAGAGACAGTGACTAAAGTGACTAAAGTTTCAAGTGACTAAAGTTGAGGCGTCGCTTCGCGACCTTTTTTTAGAAAAAAATTACATTCGTCAAATTGAGTTCACTTCTAACTCTTGTAAAAAATCCCGGCGCATCGTAGACCTCGCTCTGCAAGAGAGGACCGAGTTTTCCATATTCGCAGAGACTCCGGACCTGGAGGGCCCGACTTTGGCTTAACCCCAAAGGGGTATCGATGACAGAAACCCGGTTATACAATGTCTAAGAACTTCGATTCACAAATATTGTGATGTATTTTCAAGTTAAAAAAAGCATTTACCACCCAGCTTGGTCCTTGTGCGGGGCCGCGCTCAAGACGCCGAAATCGCCAAGATGAGTTTTTTTTCGAATCGTTCGTTCCGATTCGGAAAAGACTTTGCGTCCTTTGCGTCTTCGCGGTTCAATTTTAATCTCAATTCTCTTAGCCTTAATATACCATGGGTTTCATCCCGCCCAACATATGGAAAATGCGGAGGATAATGTACCTTAGGTTCAAGAGTTTCTGCTTGAATCTTTTCTTTGTTCTGTCATAATGCATTTTGTTCACGCGAAACGGGGGCAGACATGCATAAATTCGAAGTCTCTTTCAAAGCAGGCAGCACTGTCTTTGAAGAGAGTGCGATAGAAGACAAGATGTATTTCATCAGAAAGGGAAAGGTGGAGATCTCAAAGGCCTTGGGTGACACGAACCAGGTCGTCGCGCTCCTTGGCAAGGGCGATTTTTTCGGAGAGATGGCCCTTATCAGTAAATCCCCCAGGTCCGCCACGGCCGTCGCGGTAAAGGATACGGTTGCCATCGTTTTCAATCGGAAACAATTCCTGAGTATTATTAAATTGAAGGGCGGATTAGCCCTGAAAATACTGGATGGGCTGATCCTTCGGCTAAAGGAATCCAATGACAAGATCCGCCAACTGATTCAGAAAAATCAGAATGCCCTTGTTTTTGATACACTTTCAAAATGGCTTGAGCTTCAGGACTGCAATCCGGATATTCAACAGGCCTCTGAATGGGTTTCCCAACAGTTGGGCATGAAAAAAAGGGAAGCGGAGGCCGTGATCCGAAAACTCACCCTGGTGAACCTCGTGCGCATCGCGGACAACCGCGTATCCATCAATAGGTCGGATACGGCAGAAAAAATCAAAGACCTTCTGGCCTCGGACCAGACCACGTAATGGATGTCCATCCGGGAAAACATGATTTCCGGATGGAGCTATCAGCCCCGCCCTGCGGGACATTCAGCACTCAGTTCAATGCCTTGTTTCTTCATAGTTTCACTGACCTCTGACCTCTGACCTCTGACCGCGCTAATTGATAAAAACTGATCCAACCACTCTTCCCCCATTCCCCCTCGCGGATTCCAGGGTCACTGACCCCGTTCTGCCATAAAATGCAGGCATTTAAGAACCGAATGAGCCTCGATTTTTCCGGTTTCTCTAATCCATTTTCAAAACACCTTGCGGCATACTAGATGTAGTAGCCATTAAAAGCGACCACACAAAATAGATAAATATTAATGTTAATTTATAGAAAATTATAAAAATTTAACCAAAATAGATTGACAAAACCGGATATTTCAGTACAATTTACATGATATTCAAACAAATAACACCATAACCTGATTTACTGGCGAAATCATGTCCACATTTCGTTGCAAAATAAACACACAAGACGGTCGCGTCATTGAGAAGACCTTCATCGCGACAAACAAAATCTCTTTGAGGGAACACCTCGAACGACAGGGAGATTTTGTCGTGCATATTCGGAGGGTCGAAGGGCTGAGTGCTTTCCTGAAACAGGGATGGAGCCGAAGACGGGTCAAGATGAGAGACTTTCAGGTATTTAATCAGGAATTCGCAGTACTCATAAAAGCCGGATTGCCCATTCTTCAAGCGCTCAACACGATCATCAAGAAGCGACCGGAGGACGAATTCAAGGAAATCTTGACAGAAATACGCAATGATATCTCGGGAGGATCCTCTCTTTCAGAGGCCTTCGGAAACTATTCTCATATCTTTACCACGCTTTATATCGCCACGCTTCAAGCCGGAGAGAGAAGCGGTGATATCGGTCCGGCCGTTACACGATTCATCGAATACCAAAAAAAGGCGGTTGAAATAAGGCAGAAGGTCATAAGGGCCTCGGTTTACCCCGTCATCCTGTCCGTGGTTTCCGTTTTTGTGGTTTTCTTTCTTTTGCTCTACGTCGTTCCTTCTTTTACGCAGACCTATTTCGAATCCGGAACCGAACTCCCCGGCATAACGCTGACCCTTATCGGTATCAGCAATATAATCAAAAGCAATTTCTTGTACCTCGTAGGTTTTTTCATTATCGTAACGATCGGCTACCATTATATGAAAAGGGCGGGCGCCGGAACCTCTTATGTGGATAAACTGAAGTTGAGAGTGCCTTTTTTTGGTGACGTCTATGTGCAATATGCCGTTTCCAAACTGACCCGCACCCTGGCAACGGTCTTAAGAGGCGGAATGCCCCTATTGAACTCTCTTCGAATCTCATCCGGAACGGTCGACAATCATTTTTTGAGAACGAAATTGGATGAGGCCATTGTCAGTCTTGAAAAAGGGGCGGGTTTTTCGGAATCCCTCTCCAATACGGGAGCCTTTCCGACCTTGGCCTTGAGTATGATAGAGGCCGGAGAAAGCAGCGGTTCTCTGGAATATATCCTGGACGAAATCGCTGATTTCTACGAGTCCAATGTGGACATGCAACTCTCGGTGCTTACATCGGCCATTGAACCCGCCCTGATGGTCATGATGGGACTTTTGATCGGCTTTATCGTGTTGGCCATGTATCTTCCCATCTTTCAAATGGCAAGTGCGGTCGGTTGACGGCCCGGGTAATAAAGTGTTGGGCATCTCACTTGTGCCCATCCGAAAATACAAGCTTTCTGGATGGAGCAGACAACCATCAGCACTTGGCGATCAGCTTAATGCTTTGTTCCTTCATGGTTTTTGTCCCGCCACGGCGGGACTGACGGCTGATTGCTGATCGTTCGATCCAATTCAGCAAAGGAATGCGAATGGTTCCAAATGAAAAATTCAAAAAACTGAGATTCGGCGACCTCTGTATCAAAATGGGATTCATGACCCAGGAGCAGCTCGATTATGCCATCGCGAAAAAAGAGATTGCCCAGGAACGGCTTGGAAAGATCTGTGTTAGAATGGGGTTGCTGGATGAAGAACAACTGGCCATGATCATCGCGGCCCAGCACTATTACGGTTATGTGGAGCTGGAAGGGATCAAGGACCCGGAAATTATTAAACTCATACCCATCGACCTGATGATGAAATACCAATTTATTCCCTATGAGATGGACAGCGACACCCTTATTATCGCGATGGCCGAGCCGACTGATTTTATCAAGGCCATCGATTCACTGGAAGTTCTCATCGACATGCCCATCTCGATCGTTGTTTCAAGCGAAAAAAAAATCAGAGAAATTCTCAAAAGCATGGAAGCGGAACAGGCGGACCAAAGTGTCCTGGAAGCCATATCGGATGATATGCGGCTCCCCCTCGTCAAGGAATCCGAGAAGGGTGAAGAGACCCTGAGTCTTGAAAAAGTCTCCGCAGAAGAAAGCCCCATTGTCAGACTGGTTGATTCCACCATTCTGGATGCGATCAATAAAAAGGCAAGCGACATTCACATCGAGTCATCCGATCATGGTGTGATCATCAGATACCGCATCGACGGTATGCTTCATCAGATCACGGAACCGCTGGACATTCAATACCAGAACCCTGTCATATCCAGAATCAAGGTCATGTCCGAATTGGACATTTCGGAGAAGCGGATTCCCCAGGACGGGCGGTTCAAGCTCAAGGTGCGTGACCGAAATGTGGATTTCAGAATCTCGATTATTCCGACTATTTTCGGAGAAGATGCCGTCATTCGAATACTGGATCGAGAGAGCCTGATGCCCAACGTCAAAGAATTCAGACTCGAGAATATGAATCTCCCGGATAGGGAACTGATTCGATTGCGAAGGATGATTCGTGCCCCTTATGGCATGTTTCTGGTCACCGGCCCGACCGGAAGCGGCAAGACCACAACCCTCTATACCGCGCTGTCGGAGATCAACAATCCCAATGAAAAGATCATTACCATTGAAGATCCAGTGGAATATCAATTAAAAGGTATAGCGCAGATTCCCGTGAATGAAAAAAAGGGGCTGACCTTTGCCAAAGGCCTGAGATCCATCCTGAGACATGATCCCGACAAAATCCTTGTGGGTGAGATCAGGGATGAAGAGACCGCCCAGATCGCACTGCAATCAGCCTTGACCGGTCATCTTGTCTTCACAACGGTTCACGCGAACAGTTCCTTTGAGGTCATCAGCCGGTTTATTCATATGGGCATCGAGCCCTATAACCTCGTGGCCGCTCTGAATTGCATCGTGGCCCAGAGACTCATTCGAATTCTCTGCCAGTGTAAACAGAAAGTCACGCAGGACCGGCTGGAAGACTACGTCAAGGATTCAGGCCTGGACGAAAAATACCTCATGGATCATGATTTGTATCAAGAGAAAGAGCTGGGATGCGATATTTGTAAAGGCTCCGGTTTTAAAGGCCGAAGAGCTATAATAGAACTCATAGAAATGACCGACGAAATGAAAGAAATATTTCTCGAAAAACAATCCATTTCAGCCCTGAAGAGAAAGGCGAGGGAAATGGGGTCGACATTTCTCCGGGAGGCGGCGTTGAATCTGATCATTGCAGGTGAGACGTCAGTCCCTGAAGCGAATCGTGTGACCTTTATTGAATAATGAAACTAGGATTTGGAAAATATTTTACGGGCCTTGAATTGAATGAGTCATCTGTAAAGATGGCCCAGGTCGCGAAGGGAAAGAGGGGTTGGAGATTAATCAGATTTGGCAGCGTGCCTTTCCCGTCCGAGGCCCTGGATCTTTCTTACAGTAAAAGGAATATCGTAGACTACCCCCTCTTCCTGGATACTCTGCGAGAGGCGATGAATCTGGCGGAGGGTCGGGTTACCAGGGTGGGGCTTTCCCTGCCCAATGAAATCATTAAACTATCGATCTATGGATTTGAAGATCTTCCGGAAACGGAGGATAGAATATTACAGATGATCGGCTGGAAAGAAAAAGAGACCGTGCCGTTTCCCGTGGGCAATGCCAAAATCGCGTATTTCCCCCTATTCAGACTTCGATCGACGAATCAGAAAGGGCTCTTGGCGGCTATCGGACTCAAGGATATCATTCGGGAATATGAAACAAGTCTGCGACGCATGAAACTCCGCCCGGAGATCGTTCAGCCCGCGGCCGTCAACCACCTGAATTTTTATCTCTCTCAACTTGATGCGCCCGGTTATGTCGGTTTTTTTGGTCTTTTCGAGGATTTTTTCTCCTTTTTTGTATTTGAAGAGGGCCGGTTGGTCTTTTATCGGGGTAAGCGAAAGGCACCCTCCTTTTTACGGTTTCTCCACGAGATTGACCTGACCATTGAGCTTTTTCTCAGGGAGAACCCGGATAAAACCATCAACAGGCTATACCTGGGAAGCCAAATCGGATCCATGCACGATCTGGTTTCAGAGATAGAGGATCTTTACAACATTGAATCATCCTTTCTTGATGCAGGTGAGAGCATCACCGTCGAGGACGGCATCAAGAAAAGACAAGAGAAGCCGGATATTGCATCTTATGCGGCGGCTATAGGTGCTGCACAAAGCCTTGCGATATAACCCGGATGGCATGGAAAAGCGGTGGCTAGCCGTTAATGGTTATTCGTTATTTGTTATTTGACATCCGGGAAGACATGGTTTCTGGATAGAGCGGTCAGCGTTTAGCATTCAGCTTAACGCCTTGTCCCCTCATGGTTTTTGTCCCGCCACGGCGGGACTGACCGCTGACCGCTGACCGCTGACCGCTCGACTCCGGAGGAGACACACCTTTGCCGTTGAAACCGATCAAAATCAATTTGTCGACCTTCGAATACCAGGATAAATTCTTGGCATATCCCATAATGGTTTTCGCAGCGTTCGTGATCCTGGCTTTGTCCGCTTATAATATTCATCTTGCCATGCGCTATGAGCATGAAATCCTTGATTATGAACAACGGCTTGCCCGTCAGGATCAAATGCAAGCGGAAAAAAGCAAAAAGGTCAGGGATCAACTTAAAAAATTCAAAGAGGAAGACATTCAATCCATTCGTGAAGACGCTCATTTTGTGAACAAACTGATCATTCAAGACACATTTCCCTGGGATCAGGTGCTGAATGCTATTGAAATTTATCTGCCCTCCCGTGCCATCCTTCTGAGTTTTGCCCTCTCAGAGGATAGGGAAAAAATAAAAATCGAAGGGAAAACCCATTCGATGACGGAAATCACCCAGTTTCTAAGCCGGCTTGAAGCGTCGAGTGTCTTCGAAAAAAGCGCCTTGCTTGATCTTACCATTCTCTCGGGGGACAGCACCAGGAATGAGCAGAGAAAGGCCATGGACATCAAATTCCAGATCGAAAGCCTCCTCCGAGTAGGCAAACTTTTAAAAAAACAGAAAACCACATCGTAGGCCTGAAAAAAATGCACTTTCATCCGCTGGTTCATGTTTTTCGATTCAATAAATGGTTTTGGGGAGTTTTCTGTTTGCTGGTCGTCGCAAATTTATTTTTCTATTTTCTGTTCATTGCGCATCAACGGGTGGAAATCGATGAGTTCCAGATCAGCTACAAAAAATCGAGGGCATTATCTTCAACCAACGATGACCAGATATACCGGAAGCTGGACAGGGCCAAAAAAGATATTCATGCTTTCAAGGTTCAGCTTCCCGGAAGCTCGCGATTTACGGATATCGTGATGGGGCTTTTTGAGGCCTTACATAACCAGGGATTAACCATCAGCAAGATGTCCTACAAACCGGAAACCATTGCGTCGGAAGGATTGCTGAAGTACACGACATCCTTTATCGTGACCGGAAGTTATTCGCGTCTTAAGGCCTTTCTGGCTGATATCCAGAATTCGAAAGACCTCTTGTGCGTTGAACATATTTCATTTGGAAACAGATCCGGGGATAAAGAAGTGGTTGATATGAAATTGACCCTGGCGACTTATTTCCAATGAAAGGCAGACGCACGAAGAGAACGAAGGGGGAGAGAAGGAATTGTTAATTGTTGATGGTTAATGGTTAATTGGGAGAAAAAGAGAGGCGAAAGGTAAAAGGTAAAAGGTGAAAGAGAAAGAACGATCCTTGCGGGATCTTGAGGAGCGCTTCGCTCAAGGGGGAAGGGAAAAAACAGGGAATGATGGAAGGTTGGAAGGGGAGATAGATAATCGTTATTGGCAAATTGTTATTCGTGAATCGGGAAATGGGAATACGGAAACGGAGCCCGCAACCTCCGGCCCATAGGGCCTGCGCCCCGGTGGGAGACCGCAGGGATCGCAGAGAAAAAATTAAAAATTAAGCCAATCCGATAAAAATGGGTTTAAAAATACTTTTGAATATATTTTTTTATAAGAAATGTTGATTGTTATGATTTTTTGTCTTTCTCTGATAGCTCTGTGCCTCGAGTAAACGAAGCGAACGGGTGTGAGAAACAGTTTTTCATGTTTTCTTAGCCTTCATGTCCTTCATGCTCTTCATGGTAAAATTATAGGTTTTTCTAAATTAACTGAATTATGGCCAAAGAACCAAACACCGGATCGATTGTTAGAGACAGGAAAAAAACCATTTTGGCGGTTTTGGCCTGTATCTTCGTGCTTTCATTGACTTACAGGCTCCTCAATCCTTATGAGCAGAAGCGGGTTAAAAATTTGACCTTTACAGGGGAAAAAGCCCCCACTCAGAGAGGAAAAAAACCATCCGCAAACTTTGATTTGCCGTCCGGCGATTTATCGATTAGGTTGGACCTGCTCTCTGACCGTCGAATGCATTCCGGAACGGTTCAAAAGAACATCTTTTTTAAAAGAACGACCGTACCGGTAAAGGAAAAACCTGTTGATCCGGAAAACACGTCTCCTCAAAGGACAGAACCATCGATCTCCCCTCTCGAGAACAAGAGATTACAGGTGCAACAGGAGTTGAGTCATTTCAAAACCTTTGGTTTCCTGGCGCTCAATAATGAAAAGACCCTCTTTCTAGAAAGGGGCAAGGACATCTTTATCATTCGGAAGGGCGATAGGATAGACGGTAAATATTTGGTGAAGGAAATCAGCGAAAGCATGCTCACGCTTAAAGCCGAAGAGATCAACGAGGATATACACATCGATATCAGCAAATTCTAGCGGCTTCGGCGCTGCCGGAGGCGAACGTCACTGGCGGTATCTTTGACAAAGAGAGGAAGGTTTTCCTTTTTTACGAAATCAACAATATTGGAAAAATGATATGGTCCATAGATGGTTTGATTTCCAACGCGTTATATTAACAAGTGTAGTTTCTCATAAATACTCTAACGTATACTGTGTGACATTGACCTTGAATGGTGTCGATGTGCATCTGTAACCGGCACACCACAGAGACACGGAGGCACAGAGGTGATTTTATTTTTTCATTTCCGTTGAGAAGACGGAAATGAAAAACGATCAGGCCCTGCGGGCCGCCAACACCAGCGGCGCAGCCGCTCAGGGATTTTTCACTTGCCCCCCTCTCAGGGGCAAGTGAAAAAAGTATTCTCTCGGTGTTCCCTGTGCCTCTAGTCACGCTACGGCGTGACCCCGCAGGGCGGGACAGGCGCGCGGTGAAAATTAACGACGGAATACGTTAGAATATTTATAAACCAAGGTACCTAGAACTGATGATCCCTTACTCAAATGAAAAAGGGCGCAAAAGTATGTATATAAAAAAAGACTATAGGAAATGTTGTCTTTTACTCCTGTGGGTCTTCATAGCGACCACCCTCTTCGGATGCGTCAACAACAAGTTACTGAATGAGGGGAAACAATACGCCGACCAGGGGGATTGGGATAAGAGTGTACAGGTCTTTCAAAAGGCTTACAATGAAAACCCCGGGGACCAGGAAATCAAACTCCTTTTATACCGGGCGAAAAGAAACGCCGCCCTGGTTCATCAAACCAGGGGAGAGGCCCTATTGAAGATGAATCGCTTTGATGAGGCCATTCAAGAGTTACAGGTAGCGATTGCCCTTTATCCGGCAAACGTAAAGGCGGAAGCCATTATTGAAAAGGCCAAGGCGAGAAAGGAAGCCGAATATTACCTGAAGGTCGGAGAAAATCTGGCAAAATCACGCAAGCATTCCCAAGCCAAGGAGGCCTTCCAAAAGGCCCTTAAGCTTAACCCTTCGGATGACAGGGCACTCAAAGCCCTGTCCCGATATAAAAAGAAGGAGGAACGGCCTCAAGCCTTTCGGTTGAAAGTGGATCTGACAACCCCCGTGTCCTTAAAATTTAAAAACACGCCCATACTCAATGTCTTCGAGGTCTTGACCAGACTGACAGGAGTGAATTTCATTTTTGACAAGGACATGCAAGAGACCAAAGTCACCCTGTTTGTCACGGATGTTTCTTTTGATGAATTCCTGGACATCCTGCTCAAAACAAACAAACTGTCATCCAAGCTCGTCAACGCCAACACGCTCATCATCTATCCGGATACACCGAACAAGGCCAAGGAATACCGGGAACTTCAGATCCGGACCTTCTATCTTGCCAATCTCGATGTCAAGAAGGCGGTGTCGCTGCTTGCAAAAATCCTGAAAAGCAAAGACATCATTGCCAATGAAAAGTTGAACGCCGTGGTGATCCGTGGACCCAAAGAGGTCATTGATGTGGCGTCCAAGGTCATAGAGGCCAATGACCGTCCTTCCGCCGAAGTAATGCTCAATGTTGAAATTCTGGAAGTGAGTCGAAGCAAGGAACAAAATCTTGGGATCGAATTCGACCCCGGCTCCGTCACGGCCGGCCTTGGGGAACCTGCCTCTGATTTTTATAATTCCGGCAGCGACAGCGCCCCTGCCATGGGCTCAGGCTCTGTTTACGCATTGGGTAAGATATCCTCCGAAAATATCCTCCTCTCTCTTCCCTCGGCAACGCTCAACCTTCTCAAACAGGACGGCGATACCAAAACGCTGGCAAACCCGCAAATACGCGTCAAAAATGGGGAAAAAGCCAAAATACATATCGGCGAGCGTGTCCCCTTGCGAACCAACCGAAGGGTGGATACGACGGGGGCCGTCACCACCGATTTCCAATACCAGGATGTAGGCGTCAAACTTGATGTCAACCCCGTCATCAACGTTCATGATGAAATCACCCTCAAGCTGACCCTGGAGGTCAGCTCTCTCGGGGACAATGTGGGAACGTCATCCGATCCGCAGTATGCCATCAGGACTAGAACCGCGCAAAGCGTCCTCAGCGTCAGGTCGGGTGAAACCGTCATCATCGGCGGATTGATTAGTGATGAAGAGCGCAGGACGCTCCGCAAGGTTCCTCTTCTGGGAGACATCCCCGCCGTGGGGTATCTCTTTTCCAATCAGTCCACCGACGATGAAAAAAAGGATATCCTGATGGCCATTACGCCGATCATGGCCCGCAGTCAGGAAATACCGGAGCTTGATGTGGCCGAAATCTGGTCCGGCCGAGAAAATGACTTCTCTCTGAAAGAACCCTACGAAACATATATCGAACGGGAAGAGGCCTACGACGACAAACCCACTGAGGAAACTCCTGCTGAACCGATGATACCGCCTGAGATGCCGCCAAGAGTCGCCCCCCCACAGGAACCGTTGTCTCTCCCGAAAGGTGCCATACCGCCCGGCCTGCCGAAAGATATGCCTCTCCCCGACAAGACGTTGCCATTTCCCGGAGGCCCCCCGGGACCGCCGATACCACCGGGGACCCCGACGCCTCCTCCACCTGAGGAAGGTTCCCCCAAAAGCCCGGCGGATGAAATCCAGGCCACAAAGCCGACGGAAAAGTCTCATGCGGATGCCTGGCCCGAATCCATGCCCTTTACCGTTCATGTGAACTCATTTACACGGGAAAAAGACGCGGAAAAATGGGTAAAAGAACTGGGAAGGATGAAATACGACAGCTTTATTGTTTCGAGCTTTGTCCCCGGGAAGGACAAAATTTTTTACCGTGTCTTTGTCGGAAAATTCAAGGACTACGATTCGGCCTCAAAATTCTGCAAGGAATTGAAATCCAACGATAGCTTTAGAGAGGACATCCATGTGGCCGACAGGGACTGGGCAATCGGAGGTTGACCCTTGAATTTCATTTTTCGTTCTTCTTCCGGTGTCACCTTGATCGAATTGCTGGTCACGATGGTGATTTTATCCATTCTTGCCACCTGTATTCTCCCCCTTTCCCAAATAACGCATAAAAGGGCGAAGGAAATTGAGCTCAAACGGAATCTCAGGGCCATACGAAATGCCCTGGATGAATATTATCGACTGTCGGAGGAGGAGAAGATCCCCAGGAAGGCCTTTGGAAGCGGTTATCCGGAAAGTCTCGAAATCCTGGTGACCGGCGTGGAACTTCAGGGCCCCGTGCCACAATACAAAAAATTTCTGCGACGGATCCCTAAGGATCCCATGACCGAGGAGGGAGAATGGGGCCTGCGCTCCTATTTTGACGAACCGGACAGTGACATTTGGGGGGGGGAGGACGTCTATGACGTTTATTCGATAAATGATGAGGAGGCCCTGGATGGGACCCTGTATAAAGACTGGTGAGCGAGGCTACACTCTGATAGAGCTCATGATCGTGATGACGATCATCGGTATCCTGGCCGCTATCGCTCAACCTAATCTTCAAAGGAGCATCATCCGGGCAAAGGAGGCGTCGCTCCGCCAGAGCCTCTTCGTCTTCAGGGACGTGATCGACCAGCATTATGCGGACCATGGCAAGTACCCTGACACACTCGAGGAACTCGAGGAAAAGCGGTACATCCGGTCCATACCGGAAGACACCTTTACCCGCTCCACCTCCACCTGGATCACTGTCCCTCCGGACGATGATGCAAAGGGTATGGTCTATGATGTCCACTCCGGGAGTGATCTTATCGGGTTGGACGGTACTCCTTACAATGAATGGTGAGGACCCACGGCGTGAAACGCCGTGGGAAGGACAATAAAGGTAAAAGGTGAAAGGCTAAAGGTTAAAGGAGGGAAATATAATGACATCTAAGAGGAGATTTTTCCTTTCACCTTTAGCCTTTCACCTTTTACCTTTCGCCTCTCGCCTCAGGCGAGGAGGTTTCACCTACATAACCGCTCTCATCTTCGTTGCGGTCGTAGGCATTTCCCTGAATGTTGCCGGTAAATACTGGAGCACGATCACCAAAAGGGAAAAAGAAAAAGAGCTTCTCTTTTACGGGGATAAAATCCGTCTGGCCATTGAATCATTCCATAAATCGACTCCGGGCGGTAAGACGCCCGAATATCCCCGATCCCTCGATGATCTCCTGAGGGACCCGCGTTCCCCGAACGTTCGCAGACACCTTAGAAAAATCTACAAAGACCCGATGACATCAGAGGGTCAATGGGGCTACGTCATTGCTCCAAAGGGGGGCATCAAAGGGGTATTCAGCAAAAGTAAAAATCATCCCTTGAAAACAGGCAATTTCCTGCCTCCATATGAGGAGTTCGAAAAGGCAGAGACTTACGCCGATTGGAAGTTTGTTTTTGTGCCTGAACTGAAAACGCAGACGCCTGTGCCTCCTGCTCCGCCTTCTGAGGAAAAAGAAACCGGAGCTGAATCAGGGAAATCGTAGCTTTTGAAAGACAGGAAGAAAAGGTTTGGGGGTTCAAAGGTTCGGGGTTCAGGGTTTGGGGGTTCAGGGTTCAGGGTTCAGGGTTCAGGGGTTCAGGGTTTGGGGGTTCAGGGTTCAGGGGTTCAGGGTTCAATGGTTAAAGAAGAAGGGGGCCACTGCGCTTGAGGAAAGAAAACAAATAAGAATACAGAATAGAGGAGACAGGAAGGGAAAGGACAAATACGGGGAATGGTGGAATGTGGGAAGGATGGAAGGGGGAGAAAAAGATGATATCTCCCACAGGGATCCCCGTTTCCTGTCTACTGCAGCGTTATGCGACAGAGTTAACCCCTGAACCTTTGAACTGTGAACCCTGAACCCCAAAGATATCTCTCACCCCAGTACGATGCTTCGAACCTACGGGCCCCGATAGCGGGATCTCCGCCATAATTCAGGCGGACAAGTCCGATTAGCTCCGACAGGCAGAGCCCACAGCCTCCGGCCGATAGGCTTCCGGTTCGGATTGTCTACCCTCCGTTGACTACGGACTGGTAGCGGCTCGGAGAGACCTACGCCCCTGAGGGGTTCGCAGAGAAAAAATTAGGAATTAAGCCAATTCAATAAAATTAGTTTTCAATTTTTTGCCCTTCTCTGATAGCTCTGTGGCTCTAGCGAACGAAGTGAGTGGGCGTGAGAAACATTTTTTTACAATTTCTTAGCCTTCATGTCCTTCACGCTCTTCATGGTGAATAAAAAACGTTTTGTTTAAAGCCCACACGTTCATGGTGAACAACAGGATTTAAATCCTTGTATTATAGTTTCATGTGAATGAATTGCTGAAGGCTGACAGCTGATAGCCTTTTTGGCCTTTCGCCTTTAACCTTTAACCTTCCCCACACCCAGGAGACAACCCATGAACAAAATCATCATTCTTTGCATGGCCGTCCTGCTTCCCCTTATCCTTGTGCCAAAGGCCTTTTGTGGTGAGTCCATCGATGACGTCTTTGATCAGTTCGGTAAGGAATATGAAGCCCTGGAACCCCCTACGAAAGGGAGTTCTGTACGCGCGGATTACCGAATTGAACAAACAGCCATAGCTTCCTTTTACACGGCCAAGATATTGAAACTCCTTGCACAACAAAATCAGGAGATTTCCTCGAAATACGACACGATGCTGCAGAAATACGATCAGATCATTGAGCAGAACAAAAAGATCATCGAACTCCTGTCCCGACTGCCTGAGAAGCAAGAGAAAAAATAGGAGATAGAACACAGGAGAAAAGCGGAAGATAAGAAATCGTTAATCGTTGATTGGTAAATTGTTATTTGTGAATCGGAATCGGGCAATGGGAATACAGGAGTCAGGAGACAGGAGGGTAGGTCGGGGGAAATAATACTCACCACGAACGCGAAAAGTAAATGTTTAAACAATGGGATACAAATGACAATTGGCAATGGACTACGGACTTTTTGTTTATACCTTTTATCTTTGACCTTTAACCTTTGACCTTTAACCTTTGACCTTTAACCTTTGACCTTTAACCTTTAACCTTTAACCTTTAACCTTTAACCTTTTTGGAACCATGAAGGACACGAAGAACATGAAGGGATTTGGTTACAGGTTCAGCGTTCAGGGTTCAGAGGTTCAAAGGCTTGCCTGCCTCTGGCAGGTTCAGGGCAACGCTAGCAATAACTGCAATATTTTTTATTATCCTCTGTGATCTCCCACCGGGGCGTAGGCCCTATGGGCCGGAGGCTGCGGGCTCTGTGTGAGATAATTCTTTTTTTTCCTCACGCGCGCCTGTCCCGTTCGCGGGATGCACTTCGTTCACTAGAGTTCTCAGAGCTATCAGAGAAGGACAAAAAAACAAATAATAAAACTTTTTCTACAAGAGAATCATTCTTTTCGCATATATGGATTTTTATCAAATTGGTTTAATCTTATCATTCTCTCTGCGATCTCTGTGTGCTCTGTGAGAGATATGTCTTTTTCTTTTTTTCCTCACGCCCGTTCACTTCGTTCACTAGAGTTCTCAGAGCTATCAGAGAAGGACAAAAAACAAATAACAAAACTTTTTCGACAAGAGAATCATTCTTTTCGTATATATGAATTCAATTCTTCATGTCCTTCATGCTCTTCATGGTAGATTTATTATTTATCGTTCTTTTGTGGTAAAAATAGGATAAAGAAATGTTTTCTATAATCTTCAACACTGTCATAACATCCCTTATCGCGGCATTCATCCTCTTGTCTGCCGCCTCATCTTTCGCCGACATATACGGGTACCAGGACAAGCAGGGCCGTTGGCATTTCCCCAACCTCGAGGCCGACAAGAAATACAGGCTGACCGTAAAAGCAGGACACCTCGAGGAATTCGAAAGAATTATTGAACAGGCCTCCAAGACATTTGGGATAGAAGCCTCTTTCGTAAAGGCCGTTATCAGGGCCGAGTCGGATTTTGACCATAAGGCCGTCTCTCAAAAGGGCGCCCGGGGGCTCATGCAACTCATGCCTGACACGGCCAAGGTTTTGGAAGTCGAAGACCCCTTTGACCCCGGAGAAAACATATTCGGAGGAACCCGCTATCTGAGTCGTCTCTTGACGCGCTATAAAAACGATAAAGTTCTCACCCTGGCGGCATACAACGCCGGTCCTGAAAAGGTTGAGTCCTATAAAGGCGTCCCGCCCTTCCCTGAAACAAAAACATACATCGCAAGAGTCATGGAGTATTACAAAACATACGACGCGGCCGTCCGATGAATTTCACCAATACCCGACCCCGCCCATTACATTCCATTACCCGTTATTCGTTTTTTCCCTCTCAATTAACCATTAACCATCAACAATTAACAATTCCTTCTCTCCCCCTTCGTGGTTAAAACCGTGCGTTATCCGCCTGTGACAGTCTATGTCGGTCTGCCTGTCGGAGCTAATCAGACTTGTCCGCCTGAATTATGGCGGAGATCCCGCTATCGGGGCCCTCGTAAGTATAAAGTATCGTACTGGGGTGAAAGATAGGTTTTCAGTTTTCTCTGCGAGCTCTGCGGGCTCTGTGTGAGATATGTCTTTTCGCCTTTCACCTTTGGCCTTTAACCTTTCCCCTTTTTTATTCCGTGGCTAATATCCAATCGCTTAACATCAATCAGATATCTGCATATTATTCATGTCATGAATGATATTCATTCAAATACTGAATTAAGATAATGGATGAAAAAATTATTGCCATCCCATGGTTTCTCCTAAATAATCTTTCATGATGCGCATTACTCCGTGAGCTCGCACCGTCGCCATAGCGGCTTTGGCGCATCGGAGTCTACGGGCTGTGCCTGTCGGAGTAACGCCGACTTATCCGCCCAAATTGTATCGGGGATCCCGCTATCGGAGCCCCGTAGGTGTGAAGCATCGTACTGGGGTGCCCGGTGAGAGATATGCCTTATTTCCTTTGACCTTTGACCTTTGACCTTTGACCTTTAATCCCCTCCCTCATCTATTCGCCAAAACAGTATACTCATCGGATTCAATCAACCTTTCATCCGCAGTCACTAATGTCAAATCATAAACAACGGCGGTGGCTGCCAAGAACCTATCGGCTGGGTCTTGGTGAGAAAGGACCAAAGTGCGGCTTCGAATAGCAACCTCATGATTAATCGGCGCCTCTTTAAAGGGGATGGTCTTGAACACTTCCCGCAGCCACGCCTCAGGATAAACGTCTAAAATCACTCTACGTTTCTCGACAAGTATCATAATCTCCCATGTACTTATCGGAGAAATCCAAAGTTCATTTGCCTGGCTTTCCAACTCTTTCGCCACCACATCGGTCAATTTGGATGGCTCCAGGAGGCTCCAAAGCAAGATATGTGTATCCAACAATAGCTTCACTGCTCCAAGACCTCCCACTCAGATTCATCTAATACAGGAGATACCACGTCCCCGACGATCTTTCCCTTATGCCTAAAGGACCCAATCCATGAAGGAGGCCTTATCGGCTCCGGAGGCGCACTGACCAATGCAATCGGTTCCCCCCTTTTTGTAACCAATATCGGCTGCCCGGTCCTTTTTACTTTATCGAGCAGGGCTAAGCAGGTTGCCTTGAATTTTGAAATTGTAACGACCTCGTTCTCCATAGCAACACCTCCCTATTTTCCACAACACAATAACGCCAATTTACCATAGTCATCGACTATAGTCAAATCAAAAGACTTTCCCCAAAAAAAGCAGTGACCTATCGGCCCCACCCATCACATTTCGTTATTCGTTGTTTTTCCCTCTCAATTAACCATTAACCATCAACAATTAACGATTTCTCCTCTTCCCGCTTGCCACCATTCCCTCTCTTTTCTCTCTAATTAACCATTAACCATCAACAATTAACAATTTCTTCGGTCCCCCTTCCCCCTTTACCCTCAAGCGAAGCGCTCCTAAAACGAAGTGTTCCTTGAGCGCAGCGATCATCCTTTTCCTCCCCCTTCCCTCTCTTTACCCCCCAATTAACCATTAACCAATCAACAATTAACGATTTCTTCTCCCCCTCCTACCGCACAGTGACTCCCGTCGGCGGCATCGGCGGCGTCGTATCGGGCGCGGTCCACGGCCCATAACATATCGGTGGACTCTGCCCTGCACTGTTGTAGGCCTTCAGCACGAAATAATAGGTGATCCCCTCCTGGAGGCCCGAAATAAGATATTGAGTCACATTTCCGACGTTGATTTCATTCGAAAAATCCGAACACGACCTACCGTAATACAAAAGATACCCTTCAACCGGGGTCTCACCCTGGGGCGGGTCCCAGGCCAAGGTCACCCCGTCGGCCTGGGCTAAAGAAACGCCGACGACGATATAAATCACAACTATTCCGAGTCCTATGATGCCCTTGGGCATTCAAAACCCCTCTTAGCAGGAAAGGCGACCTTTTGTTCCGTACATCTCATTCAACATCCAAACAGACCCACCAAAATCAATTTGCAGCAAGTTACTCTATTTTCCGCTAAATTTCAAACTTTATGAGATTACGATATCTGAGTTTGCTGCTGAAGGTCGGATCCCCGCTATCCGGATCGGAAAGGTATGGAGATTCGATAAGGGATCCCTTGCGCGTTACATGCCTATCGGAGATTGAAAAAAGGAGAAAAAAATATCTCACGCCCGCTTCGCTAGAGATCTCAGAGCTAGCAGAGAAAAACATAAGTCGAAATCTTATTTGATTTTTATACTCTGCGGTCTCCAGCAGTGGCGTAAGCCTCTTCGAGTCACTACCCGCCCGTAGTCAACGGCGGGTAGGCTCTCCGAGCATGAAGCCAATGGGCCGGAGGCTGCATCTTTGTGTGAGCTCTGTGAGAGGTATTTCTTTTTTCCTTTCTCCGCTTGTTTTCTGTCTCCTGACTCCTGTATTCTGCATTCTTGTTTTTCCCTCCAACCTCAAGCGAAGCGCTCCTAAAACGAAGAGTTCCTTGAGCGCAGCGATCAGCCTTTTCCTCACCTTTCTCTTTTCACCTGTCGTCACCTATCCATATCCACCAAAAAAACATTGAATTTTCTAATTACCATGCTTACAATGTATTACATTAATATACATAGGAGGCATTGTATGGGAACTGCAATTTCTGTAAGAATTTCTGATAAGCTAGCATCTAAGCTGTCGGAAATCGCAAAAGAAACGGAAAGGCCAAAATCCTTTCATATTCAAAAGGCCCTGGAGGCATATTTTGAGGAACTTGCAGATCTGCAAATCGCACTCGACAGACTCCTTGACAGATCCGATCCGGTCGTTTCCATGAATGATATGAGGGAAGAGATTGGGCTATAAGATTGCATTTAAGAAATCCGTTGGCCGGGATCTCAAAAGAATAGACAAAGATCAGGCTGACAGAATTCTTAAAAAAATTGAAGAAAATCTCCCTGGTAAGGCAGACTCATTTCCATCACTCACCGGAAAATTTGCAGGTCTGAAAAAATACAGAGTGGGTGATTTTCGTGTCATTTATTCCATTATCAACGACACGGTTCTGATTTTACGAATTAGCCATCGACGCGAAGTGTATAGGTAAACTTTTTCCCCTAATCATTTACCCACCTTTTATGCTTACAGGAATACAAGAAGATCCAAATCGTATCTCCTGGCGAGGCATGTGAAGTAATCCAAAATTTCGGAAGCGTATAATCATCCCGATCCTCTCGCCCGGCCTGTCCGCCTCTGTGTGAGACACCTTTCATGGTTTTTACTTTTTCCTGCGCGACCTTCTCTGCGCTGAATATCCCCTCTATTAATTTGATTGACAGAGCCCGTTCAAGTGGCTACCATAAATAAAAATGTAGCCCCTTGGAGGTGCAACATGTTGTCAACAGGCATCAAAAATCTTAAAAATAACTTGAGCCGATACCTTTTAATCGTAAAAAAGGGCCAAGATGTCTTGATTACTGAGAGAGGGAAGATCATCGCGCGGATCATCAAGGATCAACCTAACAAGAAATCGGTTGCCGAATCTCTACGACCTTTGGTTGTTAAAGGCATGATCACCATTCCAACCAGGCAAATAGCAAAAGATATCCCAGACCCCCTTGAAATTACCGGAAAACCGGTATCGGAAATGGTGATCGAGGATCGAAGATGATTCTCTATTTAGATACGAGCGCTCTTGTGAAAAAATATTTCAGGGAGATAGGGACTGATGAGGTGATCCAATTCTGGAAGGACGCCGTGGCCATTGCCACGTCCTCGGTAGGTTATGCTGAAACCCTTGCTTCTCTATATCGAAAACAGAGGGAGGGCAACATTGACGGAACGATCATCAAGCACCTTATTGATTCCTTTCATGATGATTGGGCATCATTCGTTCGCGTGGAAGTTTCCGAAGAACTCAACAAAACGATTGAAAGGTTAGTATCCGCCCATCCTTTGCGCGGCTTTGATGCCATTCATCTTGCTTCGGCGCTGGCTGTTTACGAGCATGCACCGGAGCCATTTCTTTTTGCCTGCTTCGATAAAAGGCTTCTTGAAGCCGCAAAAGCAGAAGGTCTTTCAACTTATCCCGACAACCTTGTTTGATTGATTCATTTCACTTATTTTTATTTATATTATCTTTTCTTCCATTCTTCCTTTATCATTTTCCCCTTCTCTCCCTTCGTGATCTTCGTGTCCTTCGTGGTGAGTATTACTTCCCCTGGCTTACCCTCCAGCCTCAAGCGAAGCGCACCTAAAACGAAGTGTTCCTCGATCCCAGGGATCAGTCTTTCACTCTTTTCCCCCACCCTTCATGATCTTCAAGCTCTTCATGGTTATACTCTTGTTTTATCCGTTTGTGAACTTTGCGAACCTTTTGTCCGCCTAAGATTTATGGCAGGCTGTGTTCGATAATCTTTCCTCTCGCGCGCTTGTCCCGTGTGCGGGGCTTCGCTAGAGCTCTCAGAGGGCGCAGAGAAAAAATTTAATAATTAAAAAACTTTGTGACCTCTGTGAACTCTGTGAGGATTATGTTTTCCTTCCATCCTTCCCTCATTCCAGGATTCCGCCATTTCCGGTTTTTTAACCTTTCACCTTTAGCCTTTTACCTGGCTTCTGTATTCCATCATTTCTACATTAAAACACTTTTTGTCTTGTTCTTTTCAATTAACAATTAACCATCGACAATTAAAGATCTCTTCTCCCCTTCTCTCCCTTCGTGATCTTCGTGTCCTTCGTGGTGAGCATTATTCCCTCCGATTTTAGATCCTCGCTTACACGCTGTTCTCGCATCTCCCGTATTCCGTTCTCTTTCTTCCCAATTAACAATTAACCATCAACAATTAACAATTACTTCAATCCCCCTCAAGTCGAACATAATCAAGATACAAAAC